>OGLD01000021.1_pt1 | contig 115860 bp, 96 predicted proteins | sample 1572561 | NCBI WGS metagenome assembly OGLD01 (sample SAMEA2582151, study PRJEB24529) | metagenome | biome: Human gut stool | place: China | collected 2011 | reverse complement strand
CTGTTACCTCCACATTCTTTTTTATTTTGAATGTCCGCAAAATCCGTCCTACATCTCCCGGTCTCCACGGACAGTCCAGGTCATGAAGTGCCACCAGACGGTCCTGCACATTGGTGCCTGCACCCATCTTGGCGGTGCTGCCCATAAGCACACGCACCTGACCGGTACGGACTTTAGAGAACAGCTCCTTTTTCCGCACTTCGGTGTTAGCTTCATGGATAAAAGCGATCTGGTCGGCAGGCATCCCCTGGGCAATGAGCTTCTGACGAATATCGTCATATACTGTAAAGGCCGGTTCCTGCTCCGGCAGAGGCACAGCGCCTTCCAGTGCGTGAAGCAGTGGATTATCCAGCGTTTTCGCCGCCTTGCTTGCGGGAGCTTTTGCCTGTGGGGTAGAAATGTCGCAGAACACCAGCTGGGTCAGCTTGTCAGCTTCGCCATCCCGCCAGATCTGCATGATGTTCTCCACACACTGATTGACCTTTGTTCCGGGTTCGTCCGGGAGCATCTGGTTGACGATCCTCTGGTCCAGCCCCAGCTTGCGGCCATCCGAGGTAATTTTGAGCATATTGTCCTGGGACGGATCAACGGTTCCGCTGTGTACCAGCGATGCGCGCTCCGAAAGGGCCTTGACCATTTCCTGCTGATGTTCGGTAGGCTGCGCCACGATGTTGTGGTATTCCACTTCCGGGGTAGGCAGATTCAGCTGGTCGGCAGTCTTAATGTCAGCCACTTCTTTGAACAGGTTCATCAGCTCCGGCAGGTTAAAGAACTTGCTGAATCTCGTTCTTGCCCGGTAGCCGGTGCCTTCCGGTGCCAGCTCCAATGCTGTGACGGTCTCCCCAAATCGGGAAGCCCAACAGTCGAAGTGGGTCATGTTCAGCTCTTGCAGGCGTTCATACTGAAGATAACGCTGCATGGTGTAAAGCTCGGTCATGGAGTTGCTGACCGGGGTGCCGGTGGCAAAGATCACACCACGATTTCCGGTGATCTCGTCCATATAGCGGCACTTGGCAAACATATCGGAGGATTTCTGCGCGTCCGATGTGGAAAGACCAGCCACATTTCGCATTTTTGTGTATAGAAACAGGTTCTTGTAGTTGTGGGCCTCGTCCACAAACAAACGGTCCACCCCCAGCTGCTCGAAGGTTACTACATCGTCTTTTCGCCCCTCGGCTTGCAGCTTTTCCAGTCTGGCTTCCAGAGACTTTCTGGTACGCTCCAGCTGCTTGACGGTAAAACGCTCGCCGCCGCTGGCCTGCACCTCTGCGATGCCCTCGGTGATCTCGTCGATCTGCTCATAGAGAAGCCGTTCCTGACGCTCCCGGCTGATGGGGATACGCTCAAACTGGCTGTGTCCCATGATGATGGCGTCGTAGTCACCGGTCGCAATACGGGCGCAGAACTTTTTGCGGTTATGGGTCTCAAAGTCCTTTTTGGTGGTGACTAAGATGTTGGCAGAAGGATAGAGGCGCAGAAACTCCGACGCCCACTGCTCGGTCAGGTGGTTGGGAACCACAAAGAGAGATTTCTGGCACAAGCCCAGGCGTTTGGCTTCCATAGCAGCAGCTACCATCTCAAAAGTTTTGCCTGCGCCTACTTCATGTGCCAACAGGGTATTTCCTCCATACAGCACATGGGCGATAGCGCTTTTCTGGTGTTCCCGCAGGGTAATGGCCGGGTTCATGCCGCCAAAAGTGATATGGCTGCCATCATACTCGCGGGGACGGGTAGAGTTCATTTCTTCGTTGTACTGGCGAACCAAAGTCTGGCGGCGCTCCGGGTCTCTCCAGATCCAGTCCTTAAAGGCTTCCCGGATAGCCTGCTGTTTTTGTGCAGCCAGGGTGGTCTCCTTGGCGTTCAGCACGCGGCGCTCTTTTCCGTCTGCGTCCTCTATGGTGTCATAGATACGGACATCTCGCAGGTTCAGGCTGTCCTCCAAAATCTTGTAGGCATTGGCACGGCTGGTTCCGTAGGTGGTGTAAGCTGCCACATCGTTGTAGGATACGGAAGATTTCCCCTTGATCTGCCATTCAGCGGTAAAGGACGAATAGTTGACCTCGATACTGCGCTGGAGATAAAACGGGGTGTTGAAGGTCTCATACATAAACTGCTGGATATATTCCTTGTCGATCCAGGTAGCGCCCAGACGCACCTCGATCTCCGACGCATCCAGGTCTTTGGGCTGGGCGGCGGTAAGAGCTTCCACATTGACTGCATAAACCGGGTCCTGCTGTGCCGCCCGCTGCGCCTGACGCAGTTTGCGGCGTACATTACCGGAAAGGTATTCATCAGCAGTCACATAATGGGGCGATCCGTCCTGCTCCAACTGTCCCGGTACACGGAAGATCACGCCTTGCAGTTCTCCGGCCAGTTCTTCTTTTGTTTTTCCGGTAAGCTGGCTCATATAGCCCATATCCACGCAGGCTTTTTCTGAGATAGACACCGCCAGTGCTTCACTTGCCGTATCCACGGCAGCGACCGCTTGATGGGGCTTGATGGTCCGTTTGGTGAACATATCCGCCTTGCGCTCCAGCTTTCCGTCCTCGTCAATGACTTCCAGCGCGCAGAGCAGATAGTAGCTGGAATCATCGGCAAAGGCCAGTCGGTTCGCCCGGTCATTGATAAGACCATATTTTGCGGAAAAGCTGTCATAGAGCCGGTTCAGTTCCGACTGCTTCTCCCGAATGGTGCTGTCCGGAACCGCTGCATCCATCTGAAGGTCGATCAGTTCCTGCACACAATCCCGCAGTCCCACAAGACCTTTCACGCGGGCTTCGGCGGTGGCGTTGAGGTCAGGGCGCACCATACGACTGTTTTCCCGGTAGTACACCTGCCCGTCTACAATGGCATAGGAATAGTTCTTCACATTGGGGTCGGCAGGAATGGAGGTGTCAATGGCTTCGCCTTCGCCCAGCTCCGGCAGCTCTGCCTCCTGATAAGTGCCATGAATATACTTCACCGCATCATGCAGCTGGTCGGAAAGCTCCAGTCCCTCGATAGGGTTCACGGTGTAGTCCATACCATGAGCAGTGCTTACCGGCTCCTGTCTGCCCAGCACCATTTCCGGATGGTCGATAAAATACCGGTTGATGGCAAACCCATCCTCTGTCTGTCCGGTCTGGGTCCATTCCGGCACGATGTCCAGCGGGCGGTCCCGCTTTTGGAGGAAGATGATGTCCGATACCACCTCGGCACCGGCATTCTTTTTGAACGCGTCATTGGGCAGACGGATCGCTCCCAGCAGCTCGGCACGCTGGGCAAGATAGCGGCGCACGGTGGAATCCTTGGCGTCCATGGTATAGCGGGAGGTTACAAAAGCCACCACACCACCGGGACGCACCTGGTCCAGTGATTTGGCGAAAAAGTAGTTGTGAATACTAAAATTCAGCTTGTTGTAGGCTTTGTCATTGACCTGATACTGACCGAAAGGCACATTGCCGATGGCAAGGTCAAAGAAGTCACGCCTGTCGGTGGTCTCAAAGCCGCCTACTGTGATGTCCGCCTTGGGATAGAGCTGCTTTGCGATGCGCCCGGAAACCGGGTCCAGCTCCACACCGTACAGACGACTGTTTCGCATTTCCTCCGGCAGCATACCGAAGAAATTGCCCACACCCATAGATGGCTCCAGAATATTTCCGGTCTCAAATCCCATACGGCCCACCGCTTCATAGATGGCCTGAATGACCGTAGGGCTGGTGTAATGGGCGTTGAGGGTGGAGCTTCTGGCGGCGGCATATTCCTCCGGGGTCAGCAGCTCTTTCAGCTGGGCATACTCGGAAGCCCATGCCGGTTTCTCCGGGTCAAAGGCATCAGAAAGACCGCCCCAGCCCACATAGCGGGATAGGACTTCCTGTTGTTCCGGGCTTGCCTGCTGTCCGGCAGCTTCCAACTCTTTCAGCAAACGAATGGCATTGATATTTGCCTGGAACTTGGCTTTCGGACCGCCTTCGCCCAAATGCTCATCGGTAATGCGGAAGTTCTGTGCATTACGGCGCAGGTTGGCCTTGTATTCCTCATAGGAGGCTTCCTCGGCAGCTTTGGCATTGGGGAAGGTCTGCCACTGGCCATTGACCTGAATGGAAACCGGGTGTTCGTCCAGCACTTCCTCAAAGGGTTTCTCCGACTCAGTCACAGGGGCTGGTGGCTCCGGCTCCTCGATATGCAGCCGTTCCACCACCACATCATAAGGCAGATTGTTCTTATCGCCCGGATAGACGGCCACGGTCTCGGAATGGAAGGTCGGGGATTCGGCAGACGGTTGGGGCTGTTCCTGTCCAAAGCCATCCAGCTGACGGGCATACATCCCGCGCAGCAAAGGCGCAACTTCATCCCAGCGGAAATACAGCACAGCCAAACGCTTTTCCTCTGCGTCCAGGACTTCCAGCTCCATGCCCTGTGCCGTGGTACGGTAATCGGCAATATCGCCGGTCTCCAGATTCAGGGTCTCAATCTCATGAGGGTAGGCTCTGCTCAGCCAGTAGGCAATCTCACTGTTGCTCCTGCCGGATTGCAGCAGCGTGGAAACCTGTTTTTTATCTGCTTCATCCATCAGTCCATGGGACAATACATCCCGCAAGTCCTGATCTGCCTTGTCCGGGTCAATGGGAAGAAGCTCGGTATAGTAAGCATTGCGGCGGTCTGCCCGAAGCAACTGCTCGAACTGTTCTTTGCGCTCTGCCCGATAGATGGGATATACCATGCCGGTGGGCAGAAGCTGTACGGTGTCCTCCCGCAGCTCGGTGATCTGATAGGCGTCATCCTCGATATACACGGTATCGCCCACAGCATAAACCGGGGCGGCAGGGTCATAGGAAGTCCTTTGCGGAATTGGACTGCGAACGGCATCATATTCCTCATCGGAAATGGAAATCTCGGAAGTCTGCTCTGCCTCGGCAGCTGCGATCTGCTCTGCATCTGACATCACCTGTTGGATAAATGGGTCATTGTCCAGTTTTTCCGAGTCTGCCACCTGGCCGTTGACGATGCCCCTTTCCTCCAGGGCTTCCCGGATGGCGATGGGGTCGATATTGTCAAAACGGTCCTGTTCTTCTTCGGTATAGAACCGGTCCTCCTGAATGAGCTGGGCGATTCGGCGCTGTACCTTCGGCCAGGGCAGCTGCGTTTCCTCCGGGCTTCCGGCACGGACAACGAACAGGCTGTTGCTGCCGCCGTATTCCTGAGCCAGCCATGCAGCGGTATCTTTCTCTCTTGCATGATCTTTCATATAGCGGACGACAGCGTGTTTACTCTCAATATTGCCGTTCCATGCACAAAGGGCAGTATCAATATCTTCCTGAGAAAGAGGGCGCAGAAGCTCATGGAGCTTTGGATAGGTTTCGTCGATCACTTCCCGGTGCAGACGCTGGCGGAACTCCGGCACATCCGAATAGAGGCGGATCAGCTCCATATCCTTAGAACCAAGGACCGCACGGCGCACAGCGGCATTGCCCTCGATGACAGCATTTTCATGGTCAGAATGACCGCAAGCATTGCGGTATGCGGCATCCTCGGAAATGGCGGCAGTCACCACAGGCTTATACTGCTCAAACTGCTCCCGAAGGGTAGGCTTTGGCGTTTCTTCCTCCACCTCCGGCTGCTGGGCTTGGATGGCATCTTCTTCTGCCAGTTCCTTTTCAGCCTGGATTTTGTCATACTGCGCCTGTTCCTGTTCGGTAAGATAGCGGCCTTTCTGGACAAGAGAGGTAATGCGTTTGGCAACCTTTTCCCAGTTCAAGTGAACATCCGGGCAGTCCTGCTTTTTATAGTGCAACCCTTTCCCGTCGTGATCTTCGCCGCTGTGTGTTGCGCCGGACAGGGCATGAGAGCGTCCGCCAATGCCATACTCGTCTTTGAGGAATCTCACTTTTTCCTTATCCGTATGGTTTTCCATGAAGAACGCATAGATACGGCCTTTTCCTCCGGCAAAACTGCTACCGCCGGTCATGGCGGCGTCGATCTCATCCTCGGTAATGAAATGCTGGACGGTTGGCACTTGGGAAAGGTCTGAAGAAAAAGTCCTGCGGGGCAGGTCAAGGTCCTTCAGGTTCTCCCAGATTTCCCTTGGCCTATGGTAATGAAAGCGCAACAGGTCACGTTCCTGCTGATAGGCAGTCCAGAAGGCAGCGTATTCTTCCTTTAGGGTTTGGCGGAAAGCCGGGTCACTCAGCTGCTCGGCAAGCCATGCAGTTTCTTCCGGGAACCCGGTTCTCTGAATACCGGACAGACAGGACAGATACCCGGAATCTCTGGCTTTATCGCTGAAATCGTGGTACAGATGCCAAAGTTTTTCTGCAAGGAGGGAGCGTTCATAGCCTGCCGCTTCTGCAAGCTCCACATTGGAGGCAAACTGGCCGCTCTCCAAAAGCTCCCCGATACGCTCTGCGGCGCTCTCCCAGGAAATGACCTGGGCAGACCTGTCATAGCGAACAGACTTCCCATGAGAAAGATGGATACCATCCTCGGCATACCATGCGCTCACGCTGCCAAGGCCATTGCCGCCGTGGTACAGCGTTTTCAGTTCCTTGGCAATCTCAGCAGTGGTTTTCTGCTTTTCAAAGGCTGCAACCACACGCTCCCTCTGGCGGTCTGTATTGCCGCCCAAACGCAGCACATGGTCAATATCATTCTGGGCAAAAGAAAAAGCAGAGGATGTATGCGCTACATTCTCTGCTTCATCTATGGATTGGATCTGCTCCGCTTCGGAGAGGAACAGGTTTAGGGTCAGCTGTTGATAAGCTCCGCCATCAGGATCTCCTCTGCCTGGGCTTTGCAGGTGTTCATCAGGCCCACCCACTTCATGGGATCGCTGGCTTTCAGTTCCTCGGTGGCTCCCGCTTCCTTTGCCAGCTGGGGCATCATCTGCTCCAGTCTGCTCTGGGCGGTCTCGTCGATCTCGATGAGGTGCGGGTACAGCTTCTCGCTCAGCAACATCTGGTTGTAGAGGATGGGACGGTGTTCCTTCAGGTAGGTTTTCCTCATCCTGCCGTACTTGCCCAGGGGTTTCTCCGGCTGCTGGCTCAGCTTCAGGTCGGGAATCTGATAGTCTCCGTTCTGGATGTAGGTCATGGGATTGTTCATCTTGCTTGCTCCTTTCTTGGTTGGCTTCGCGCTCTGCATTTCGGACGGTAACGCCGATCTGCCGCAGCACCTGCTGGTTGATCTGGCTGACCGCTGTTCCCAGCGCCCCGATGGTGGACGGGGTGTTGAAATCAAAGATCGCCATGAAATCTTCGTGGTCGAAGTAGCGTTCCGGCTCCAGTCCACAGCGGGACATCAAAGCGTAAGTGATGCTGACGGTAGCGGCTGCCTTGAACTGCACTCCGATGTTATACTCATCATATTCCTCCAAAAAGGAACCGTCAACGATATAGAAGAAGTCCTGCTGATGCTCCGTCCAGTATTCCTCGGCCAGTTTTCCGGCTACCTCCGTGAGCTGTCCGGCAAGATCCTCACCGGAAACATCATAGGTGCGCTCCAGCATGGCCTGCACGGAATCCAGATGGCGCTCCTCCAACTGCCACAGCCAGGGAGTGCGGGAATGTTCACGGGTTCCGGTGTCGGAAATGTCAAAGACATAACGCAGGCGAGGTCTGTCCCCGGAATCATCCACCAGAGCGATTCCCTTGGAACCGCGCCTTACATAACGGCCCATCTTTTCATTCCACAAATCGTACTCTGCACAGGCGGTGGCATCCGGTCGCTGGGCATAGATCATCAGCTGCTCATGGAACGGGTACTTGTAAAGGCGGGAAGCAGTAGTGAGAAACCCTGCCCATTCCTGCCAGCTCCCCGTGAGCTGTGTTGCCACTTTGTCCGCCATCTGTGCATATAGTTCAGCTTTGGTTGGCATAGTGTTCTGTCCTCCTTTCAGTTTTGGGGTAAAAAGGTGGGGTGGCAGATCGCCACCCCATCCCTGCGGTTATGTTGTTTACTGGTCAAAATCCGGGTACAGCTCCAGTTCGGCAAACTTCTCATCGGTCATCGCACAGAGCTTCGTAAGGGCGCTGTCGGTCAACTCTCTCAGCTCCGTTTCCTCCGGCGAAAGCTCGCCGCGCATCTCACGCAGGCTGTCGATCAATCCGGTGCGGCTGCCGGTATTGTAAATGCACATCAGGTTCATTTCCTCAAAAGTAAAGTTTCCCATATCAAATCTCCCTTTCCGCACTCTTTTTGGGTGCTGTCTTTTTGTGTTCTGTCTTGGGCTGGCTTTTCAGCTGCTCCATGACGGACTTTTTCTTTTCCCGTTCCTCCCGATGGGCAGCGGCAGCCAGATCCATCAGGGAAATGGGCTGACCGCTGCGGGCCTGCTGTTCCAGCTCTGCCACCGTAAGCTCTTTTGCGCCATTGTTGATGATACCGTCGATCATGCCGTAATCGTCCTCCACGTCCATCTCCGCATTTTTCAGCGGATTTTCCGGCAGGAATCCGGGGATCTGGGTAAAACCAACACTGTCACAGTAATGACAGGATACCTTACCGTCCTGTTTGATCGCAACGATGTCGCTGACGCTCATGGAGGGACTGTGAAAGTCTACGGGTTTTTCCAGATTGAATTGCTGATAGAGTTTTTCCAGCTGCTCCGGCACAGTGCCAGACTCACTCAGCGGAGCGGTGTAAATGAGGTCATAATTGCTGCGGTCTACGGAAACATCATGGGACTCTAACCAGTCCAGATTCATAAAGCGCACATTTTGCGGATCGTTACGGCTCACCTGGTAGATGGCAAAGCAGTTTCTGTTCTGGGAGAGAAATGCCTGTTCTCGTTCCTGCTGATGTTCCTGACGCTCCATGACCTTTTCGTGGAACTGAGGGCTTTTCTCCCATTCCTCGCGGTCCACACCGAAAAGACCGCCATGCTCCATGATTTCCTGCGGGTCAAACACCATGCTCTCCGTATTGTCCTCATGCAGCACATAGACGGTCAAACCGGCAGCATCCAGTTCCAGCGCCCGTTCTCTTGTAACAGGGAGCATCCCGTCATAAGAGTAACCGTATTTCTGCATATCCGGTGTGGAGACCTGCTCATCGGGCGTTGGGTATTCATCCAGCGCCTGCTCCTGTGCCTCCGGCAGCTGGGAAGAAGCGGCCATCTGACCGACCTCTGCCTGCATCTGCTGATAGGCAGCTTCCTGCAAGGTCTCGATCATAGACAGGGGAGCGTGTCTAAGTGAAGTGCTGTCCAGATCGTTGTCATCACAAATCTGGAGAACTGCCTTCATGCGGGAAAGCTCCGGCATATCCAGCTGACCGCCATCCAGCTCTTTCATGGACGCGGCATCGTAAAGGGTGTAGTCCCAGCCGCTGTCACAGGGCTGAATATGAAGATAGGTGGCATCGTCAATTAGAAACAAAGCCTCCTGCTGGTTTGCCTCCGCATCAAGAACCGCCATTTCCGGCTCTTTTTTTGCATTGGGGTCAATTCCACGCTCTTTGCAGATTTCCTTATAGTGGCGCTCAATGTCAGAGATCAAAGTGCCGGAGGTCTTATTGATGGTCTCCAAACTGGCTCTCAGCTCTTTCAATTCCTTGCCCTGACTCCAGCTTGCAATATAGCCGAAGCTGTTTTCTCCGGTCTCAATGCCAAAATATTTGCAGACCGCATAGGAGATGCTTTCAGCCTCTACTTCTTCCGTGTGACGGTCTTTCTTCTGTTCCTGCAAAAACTGGGCGAGAGTAGAAAAGCCGCCAACAAAATTCAGCCCTTCTTCCTCGGTCAGCATCAGGCGTCCATCTTCCGCCAGCTCCAGCGGCTCTGTCAGCAGAACGGAGCCTGCATGGTTTACAACCACTCGTTCTTCTACACAGACTGGCTCTCCGGGGTCGTAATCAGAACCGCGCAGGTCATAGCAATAAACGCCCTCCGGTAGATTATCACGGGCAATCCGTCCGTTGGAGAACAGGCCGGGTTTATCAAACAGCTCGATCTCCTGATACTTCTCGTCATTGGCAATCTGAATCTTTTTCTGATTGTGGAGCTTACTGTGGGCAATTTCATGGACCGTGGCCGAAACCGTCTGCACCTCGCTCATGCCCTGACGAACGGCGATTTTCTGATGATCGGCAGAAAAATAGCCGTCCGTATCGGCGGCCATTGCTTCAAAAGTGATCGGCACCGGCGCACTGCGGCGCAGGGCCTCCATGAATGCCTCATAATTGGGCACATTGCCGGAAAGGGAGGAGGCAAGCTCCGGCAAAGGTTTCCCATCGGTCTGGCTCACATCAAAGACCTTGACCGGGCGAAACATGGGGATCTCGATTTCTTTTTCCTCTGTGATGATCTTTCCGTCTTTATCCAAAATCGGAGCCTTGGTATCCGGGTCCAGTTTCTGCTCCTCGATTTTCTTCTTGTACGGTGTGGGGGCGATGATGGTAATGCCATGCTCACCCTTTTTTACATGACGCTCAAACTGGTCTTTCCACTTATTGTATCCGGCTACCAAAGTGGCGTCCGGCTTCTGCATATAGATGAGCATGGTGTTGTTTACCGAATAGCGGTGGAAGCGGGACATAACGGACAGATAGCGCATATACTTTTCACTCTCAAACAGTTCCTTGATGCCCTGCTCGATGCCGTCTGTGATTTCCCTTAGTCGCTCTCGGTTGGTGGGTTTGTTCTCAGCCATGATTTTCAATCTCCTTTCCAAGTGTGTGATTTCTGCTGTGTGTTCTGCAATCCATGCCTTTTGTTCTTCTTCACTTTCATAAAGAAAAAGATCCAGCAGGTACTCCACATAGGTTTTCTTATGGATTGCTTCCACAAAGCGGGGGTGCGGTTCTTCCTCCGGTGTCCGGGGAGAATTGTCGGCCTCCCATTTTTTCAGCAGATAGTAGTAATCGGACAGTATGCGATAACACCTCTGCCGGTCCTCCCGAAACTGCTGTGCCTCGGTTTTCTGCCGGACATACCTCCTGCGGGGAGGGGCCTGACTGTCATAGATCAGGCCAAAGTCCTGTGCCAGTTTCTCCGCCGCTTCTTTTGGGGAGAGGTCAAAGAGTTTTGCGGTAAAGTCGATCACATCCCCATCTGCACCGCATCCAAAGCAGTGGTAACGCTGGTCTACCTTCATACTGGGGTTCTTATCATCGTGAAATGGACAGCAGGCCATGCCAGTTCGACTGACTTTTATCCCGTAAAACTCTGCCGCTTCTCTGGTGCTGACCGACTGCTTGACTGCTTCAAATACATTCTCTGCCATGTGCCTTTAACTGCCGGCCTTTCTCACAGGGGGCTGGTATCCGGCAGCTTTCGCACGCTCACTGGCAGCTTTGCGGCGTTCTGCGCTGTATGGCTCCCTGACTGATACACACCGCTTGGGGACGGTAAAGTTATGGGCATCCTTTCGGGTAATCTGGTCGGGGTGCTTTTTTGCCAGCAGTTCCAGCTTCTCCATCAGACGGGGATCATGGGTGTAGACCTCAGCCATTGGTTCTGCCTGGTTATAGAGGAGAATGGTTTCCCGTTCCGCTAAAGAGAGCTTCATCGGCCGCCTCCTTTCCGCTGGTCAAATTCCAGCTTGAAGTTAGCGTACTGTCCATCATCCTCCAAAACCACAGTGGCATCGTAGGTCTTTCCAGTTTTCTCCGAATATAGGCCCGTCACACGGACACGGCCATCTTTCAGCAGTGCAGACACCACAGCCTTGGTGGGCTGTTTTTTCTTGGCAGCCCACCATTTGTTGTTTTTCCAGATTGCAAATTTGCAATCTTTGTTCTGACAGAAGAAGCCTTTTTGCAATTCTGCAACTTCACCGCCGCAGCGGGGGCATTTGCCCACCACCTCACGGGGCGGAGTGAACAGGTACTCGGTTCCCTTGATGACCTGATAAGTCCCCACCAGATCTTTCAGCATGGTGCTGATCCCGTCCAGAAACTCCTCCGGGGCAAGCTGCCCGCGCTCGATCTCTCCCAGGCGGTACTCCCACTCGGCAGTCAGAAGCGGCGATTGCAGCTGTTCCGGCAAGACTGTGATCAGGGAGACTGCATCGTGGGAAGGGAGAAGCTGCACCGTTTTCCTGTTCTTTTTTCGTTCCAGAAAACCGGCAGATACCAGCTTTTCCAAAATACCGGCACGAGTGGCCGGTGTCCCCAGACCTTTTCGCTCGGCATCCTCCGGCATATCCTCTTTTCCGGCAGTCTCCATCGCGGACAATAGGGTGTCCTCCGTAAAGTGCTGAGGAGGACTGCTTTTGCCTTCTTTGATGATTGCAGCAGCAACCGAAAGGGTCTGTCCTTCGGTCAGCTCCGGCAGGGCTTTCTCTGCGCCCTCTTTTTTCGGCTCTGCATCCTTCATTTTGGCACGGTAAGCGTCCTCCAGTGCTTTCCATCCGGGGTGCTTCACTGTTTTTCCTTTGGCGGTAAACTCCCCACCGGCACACGCTGCAATCACAACGGTTTCCGAATAGATATGGGGCTGGGCTACGGCGCACAGCAGACGCAGGGCCACCAGCTCCAGCACCGCTTTTTCTCCCGCAGGAAGGGCAGAAAGGTCTGCATCCTTGAGATTTCTGGTAGGGATTACTGCGTGGTGGTCAGTTACTTTCTTATCGTTGATGACCGCATGGGAGTCACAGGTAATGGCGATCCCTTTGCGAAACGGCATAGCATTGGCAACCAGATTCACCAGCACCGGCAGGCTGTCTGCCATATCGCCGGTCAGATAGCGGCTGTCAGTACGGGGATAGGTGCAGAGCTTCTTTTCATACAGGCTTTGCAGATAGTCCAGGGTCTGCTGGGCTGTAAATCCAAGCAGGCGGTTGGCATCTCTTTGCAGAGTAGTCAGGTCATAGAGGGCAGGCGGCTTTTCGGACTTTTCCTTGCACTCCACCTTTTTGATTGTGACAGCTGCACCCTGGCAGACTTCTTTCAGCTGCTCGGCAGCAGCCTTATCCGCCATGCGCTCCCCGGATACGGTAAGACCGGGTAGCTCCAGTGCCACGGTATAAAAGGGAACTGGCTTAAAGGTGTCGATCTCAGCTTCTCGCTGGACAATGAGCGCCAGCGTTGGGGACATCACGCGCCCGATATTGAGGGTGCGGTGGTACAGCACGGAAAACAGCCTTGTGGCATTGATCCCCACCAGCCAGTCGGCCTTAGTGCGGCAAAGAGCAGCATCCCGAAGCCCGTCATAGTCCGCACCGGGGCGCAGGTTTGCAAAGCCTTCCCTTATGGCGGAGTCCTCCATCGAAGAAATCCAGAGGCGTTTCATGGGCTTTTGGCAGCCTGCCAGCTCGTAGACGCTGCGGAAGATCAGCTCGCCCTCGCGTCCGGCATCACAGGCATTTACCACTTCCGTCACATCCGGAGCGTTCATCAGCTTTTTGAGAATATCAAACTGCTTCTTTTTATCTTTGCCCACCACCATCTGCCAATGCTCCGGCAGGATAGGCAGGTCATCATATCGCCACTTGGCGTACTTGGGGTCATAACTGTCTGCATCCGCAAGCCCGGCCAGATGGCCCACGCACCAGCTGACACGCCAACCGCTGCCCTCCAGATACCCGTCCTTACGGGCGGTTGCACCAATCACCTCCGACAGACTTTGTGCAACCGATGGTTTTTCAGCAATCACCAGCTTCATAATCTTCAACCTCCCATTCATTCTGCCAATTATCAGACAGTTTTTTTGCAATGCTGTGTTCTGAGGCAAGTGTAATGTCATAGCCAAAGCGATAATCATATCGGTACAACCTGCCAATCAAATCATTGATTATGATATTGCAGGCCATAATCACACGCTCTTTATCCACCTGCATCAGTTGATAGCGTTGATAATTGTTGTAATATTCTCGATGTCTGTGGGTTCTGCTGACCGTATCTTCCATCAGACAATCTATGGCATCTTTTTCACCATCTTCTTTGCTGCCCTGTGTATAAGACAACAGTTCCTTAACCATGGGAAAACTTTGTTCATCTACCGTTGCTTCTTCGCTCAAAAAACCGATATAAGCTTTTAGTAACAGGCTAACGGCTGTTTTTTCAGCTTCAGATAAAGCGTTCATGGTCTCCGCTGCATCAAGCAACAGCTCCTTTTCCACAAATTCATCTATCTCACCAGAATAAAGCATTCGGATTGAGTCCACACATAAAGAGCGCTTTTGGGGTGCGGTCTCAATTTCAAAATCATAAAGATCCAAGTCATCGTCCTTCTTTGACTTTTTTTGAACTTTGCTGATAGCAGTGAAAAGAATGTCTCCTCCAAAGTAAATTCCGAAGGCGACCAGATCAAAAATAATCAGAAAGTGTAATAACCAGTTCCAGGTGTTCATTGTGAGGTCCTCCTTTCTTTGACCATGTGCTGCTGATTTTGGGTGTGGATTTACAGTAAGAGAGTGAATAGAGCAGCAGAGGACAGGAATTTCTCCCTGTCCTCTGTCCCTTATCCCGCAATGATTTGAAATACGCTACGCTCAAATAGTTCAATCTGCTCTATCGCGTTCCTCATTAGGGTCAGAACCCTCAAAACCATCCTCAAGGACTTCCTCATCTTCGGTTTCCCATTCCTCGGAATCTTCCTCGCCATAATCATAATCGTCCAGGCTGTCATTGCCCTTGGTCTTAGGCTTATTCTTAACGAGCTTCAAGTAGGCAAATACGCCACCGTCGCCCAGCAGAGCCAGCAGAAGGATCAGGGCAGCCGGGTTCAGTCCGGCAGGCTTCTCTTTTTCCGGCTCCGGTGTTTCTGCCGGAGGTTCCGGTGCTTTGCCCGTACATTTGCTCATATCGGTTGCACAGACCGGGCAGGCCGTATTGACTGTCCCTGTTTCACATTTTGTCGAACAGCTGCACACAGCAGGCGGCTCCTCTTTGGGTTTTCCATCTTCCATCAGTGCCATCAGGTCCGCTTCATCCACCTGGTTCAGAAAGTGAACAGCAGTCTTTTTATCTTCGTTGGCCCTGTCGATCAGGATATAAAAATAGTTGCCTGCCTTGGTGGTAACGGTAATGAGCTGCTTGTTGCCACCAAAATCATCCACCAGAGCGGCGTTGCCATCCGGGGTCAGCGGAGGTGCTTTTTCCGTTTCTTCCACCACCACATTGCTGTCATTGGTGGTATCCTCTGCCGGGGGCGGCGCTGCGCCCTGGGCAAAAGCGGGAACAGTAAAGCCCGATGCCAGAACCAGCGTCAGGCAAAGGGCGGAAAGTGTTCGGAGCAATCGTTTATTCCTCATAGCTGTTTTCCTCCTGTTCGTTGTTGTCATCCACCATACTGCCGGAAACTGTGCCGCCGGACAGCATGGCGCTCAGCTGGGCAGGGGTCATACGCAAAGCGCGCACCATCTGGACGATCTCCAGATTTTCTGCCTCGATTTTCTGTGCCTCCAGCGCCTTGAGCTTTTCCTGATATTCTGCGATCTTCTCGCGGACCTTTGTAATCTCCTGGTCAATGCGTTCAATTTTGTTCTTTGCCATCGTCTATCACTCCTTCTAAAAAATCTCTGTTACCAGTTCATCAGGCCGTAGCCCTTGATACTCTGATAATTCAGGTCATAACTTTTGATCTTGCAGGCATCGCCGGAATTTCCCTCCACGGTATAAACACGGCTGCCATCGGTGCCGACAACAATTCCCACATGGTCTGCGGAACCATCCAGATCCCAATCGAAGAAAATGGCATCACCGGGGGCAATGTTTTCATATCCTCGTGCGCCCCACTGTCCATGAGACTGGAACCACGGAACACCCTGAGACTGACAACCAGCAAAGCGTGGTTCCGTTCGACCGGATTGACCATAGCACCATGATACAAAGCAGGCACACCATTCCACACGGGAGTCAAAGCCGTACCAGCTCCAATAAGGTTGTCCTCCCACATTGCCCACCTGACTTTTCGCCAGTTCCACCAGCTGCGGATTGCCGGGGCGGGAGCCATTGATAAATTCAACACCAGTCAAATCTTCAGAAACACCTGTATCGGGGGAACCGCCACCAAATAACAGCGGCTTATTGCCCATAGTCTGTCGGTAGACCTGGTACATCTCCATCTGCTCCGGAGTCAGTAGTTCTGGCGCAAGAGAGGCAATGGAACGGCTTGTTAAAGTTACATGGAGAATACGATATTCATATTCATGCTCATCCCCGTCTTCGTCAGTGTAAGTGCGAATCTGAATTTCTTCTCTCAGCGTGAGCTGATACTGTGCATCAAACACACGACTCAACTCTGCCTGTGCGCTGTGGCGTGTATAGCCTTGCAAGACAGCAGAGAGAACTGCCGCCAGCTCATGGGGGTCATGGCCAATCATATCCAGGTTATAGCGATACTCGTCATACCCTGGGTGGCTGCTTTCGATGTTGTCGATTTTCTCCTGCAACCGAGCTTCTCTGTCTGCATAATCTGCCTCCACCGCCAGCATTTCCGGGTCATCCGATGGATAGGTAGTGCCGGAAATTACAGAACCAATACTCTGTGCCATCATAGAGCAGGAGGACATGGTATTCATCAGCATACAGACGATGAGGAACAAAACCCCTGCGATCAGGAAGCCCTTCTTGTGGCGCATGACGAATGCCCCTGTCTGCTGTGCCTTTTCTTTTACCGTCCTTGCGGCTTTTCCGGTTTTGGACGCAGCCTGGGCGGTATTTCCGGCAGTCTGACCGGTGCGCTTGGCGACGGCATACTGCTTTTTGATACTCTGTTTTTGCTGCCAGCGGGAGAGAGGGTTGCTGGCAAACTGAGGATTTTCCCGTAGGGACTTCTGGTACAGGGCATTTACATTTGCCTTTTCCAGCTTCTGCTCGGCCTGGGCTGCTTTGCGGTACGGCTTCAGCTTGTGGCTGCGATAGCCCTCCCGCACCAGATAAGCGCTGGTCTCCACCGCCTCCTCGGACTTGTGGGCGCTTTCCACACCCACATTGTCCTGTTCTGTTTCCCGGATCTCTTTGTGAAACTTGCCCGCGACCAGATGGACGGGAGCTTCCTTAACCCCTTGAGAAAGTTTGGAAGGTGGTTTTTTCTTGTCCTCAAAGGTCAGCTTCGAGGTCTTTTTCCCGGTGTCCGGGTCAATGACCGTCTGTCTGACTTTTTTCTTTGGAATATTGGCCTGCGCCTTATCTGCTCTGGCCGTAGCTTTCTCCGTTTTGCGGATCGGCTTTTCCAGTGCAGGGTCAGCCCGTTCCTCATCAGTAAAGCGCAGGCGCGGCTCTTTATTCAAACCAATCACCCATTAGGATAGCATCCATCATGTGGTGCAGCTCCACATAGAGGGCCAAACCTTCCGGATCATATAGCGGATGCACGGTGAGATACGCATGGACTTGCGCCAGAATCTCAGAGAGCATTGTGATAGGTCTGCACCCTACAATGGTTGCTGCACCAGGGGCACACATCATATTCGCCCAAATCGAAAAGAGACGGGCAAGACCAATTTCGCCATCCTCATTCAAGGTTTTGAGTTCTTTGTCAGCGGTACGACACTCAACAACAGCGGAGGCCATTACCGGAAGCAACATGAATTCGTGAGCCTCCAATGCCTCACGGAAAAAAATCATGGTATCAAGTTCGCAAATATTCTGTTTCATAGTTATTCATCCTCCTTTTTCAGTTCCTGGGGTTTGGTGGTCATAATGCGGTAAAGCTCAGTATTCTTCGGGAAGTGGTCAACGAAGGGCAGGATGGTGGAGCCATAGAACAGCAGGCCCTCGCCCTCACCGGAGTGGGTCACATAGCTAAGCTGGTGCGTGGAAATGCCCAGCTGCTTGGCGAGAATCTGACGGTCTCCGCCTGCCTGGTTGAGCATATACACGAAGTCGGAGTTTTCAAAGATGTTCTCCACCTCGCGGCTGCTCAAAAGGTCTTTGACATTCTGGGTGATACCTGTCGGAATACCGCCCCATTTGCGGAATCGCTTCCAGATTTCCACCGTATAAGCGGCGGTCTGCTCCTCCTTCAAAAGCAGGTGCATCTCGTCGATGTAATAACGGGTGGACTTGTGGGCAGCGCGGTTAATGGTAACGCGGTTCCACACCTGATCCTGGACCACCAACATACCGATTTTCTTGAGTTGCTTGCCCAGCTCCTTAATGTCATAGCAGACAATGCGGTTATTGATGTCCACATTGCTCTGGTGGTTGAACACATTGAGGGAGCCGGTTACATAGATTTCAAGGGCCGTGGCGATATACTGGGCTTCCTTTTCCTCCTGTGAACGGAGCAGGTTATATAGGTCCTCCAGTATGGGCATATTCTCCGGCTTTGGGTCATTGAGATATTCGTTGTAAACCAACCGTACACAACGGTCAATAATGGTTTTCTGCACTGGCTGCAAGCCCTCCTTACCGCCCACGATCAGCTCACACAAGCTGAGGATAAAGTCAGACTTGAGTGACAGCGGGCTTTCATCATCCGAATAGTCCAGATTCAGATCCATCGGATTGATATAGTTGGTTGAAGTAGGTGAGATCTTGATGACCTGCCCATGCAGACGCTCAACAAGAGGTGCGTACTCCGCTTCCGGATCACAGATAATGGCATCATCACTGGTAAGCAAAAAGCAGTTGGCAATTTCTCGTTTTGCGCTGAAGGACTTACCGGAACCCGGCGTACCCAGAATCAGGCCGTTGGGGTTTTTCAGCAGCTTTCTGTCCACCATGATGAGGTTGTTGGACAGAGCATTGATGCCATAGTACAGAGCTTCTTTGCCGTTCTGGAATAATTCCTGTGTGGTGAACGGTACAAAGATAGCCGTAGAACTGGTGGTCAGTCCTCGCTGGATCTCGATCTGATTGAGTCCCAGGGGCAGACAGCTCATCAGCCCTTCTTCCTGCTGGAAGTCCAGCCTGGTCAGCTGACAGTTATACTTCTGGGCAATAGAGCCTGCCTGAAAGATGTTGTTGCCAAGCTGACGGGGATTGTCCGCTGTGTTCAGCACCAGAAAGGTCAAAAGGAACATTCTCTCGTTGCGGCTCTGCAAATCCTGCAAGAGTTTTTTCGCTTCACTGCCGTAGGTAGCAAGGTCAGATGGAATGATGTCCATGTCGTATCCGGCACGGACTGCTTTTTTCTGTTCCTCGATCTTGCTGCGGTCCAGGTCGGTAATCTTTCGCTTTACCGTTTTGATGGCTTTCACCTGATCCACCGACTGAATGTGCATACTCACAATGAGCGAGCTTTCCATATCCAGAAAATCAGCCAACAGACGGTCATTCAGCTCCGGTGCGAGAATCTGCAAAAAAGAAACAGTCCCGTATTTCTTGCCCATACGGAACTGCTTGCCGGTGCGGAACTCAAAGGAGCTTGGTGCAATAAAATCCTTTGTGGACAGACCGGAAGGAGCCAGCCAGTCCCATTCAAACTGAAACGGGAGTTGTTCATCCATGTGGAATACCGCATGAAGCTGAAAAAGCCTTTCTTTACCGTCCAGCGTTCTGGCAGCTACACCAAGACGCTTGAAGTTATTAAGTATATCGGTCTCAATACGCTCCAGACGGGGCTTGGCGGCTTTGATGCTGTCCGCGTCGATACCAAAGGTCAGATATTTGGTCTTAATGAGACCGTTGTTACCTCTGGCCAGCTGATTTTGCAGCATTGTGGTGTATTCCTCGCGGATACTGTCAAAGGCGTCCCTCTGGGGCGGGATGGAAATGGAGTTAGCAAAGGTCTCCTCCGATGCCGCAAGGTTCAAAAAAGACAGCTGGAAATGAATCGAGCTATCAAAATAATTGAGGAAATCACACCACCCCTCAAAGATTGCCGTCTTATCTTCGTTTTGGGAGAGCTGATAGTTGATGTCCTGAAACTGGATGGTCTTTGTGTAGTGGCTGTCCGATATGCGACAGATTCCGTCCGGCCACATCCGTTCATAAGGGATACTGTCCTGCGCAGATTTTCCTTTTTTGTCCGTGCGGTTAGCGCGGGCAATGGCCGCTTCGATCTGCTTCTTATCGGTGCGGGACAGTTTTTTCTTTGTCTTTACCGGCTGCACAGTTTTTTCCTCGGTTTTCCCGAACATCCGATGCAGCCATTTTTTTATTGCGGTGAACAATGTCATACACCTCCTTATCGAGCATTTCCTGCCGCTTTAATACGGCATAAAAGTTGTTGGTCTGGTAAGGTCGCTGCTTTGGACGGATCACAGCTACTTTGAGAATGTTGCCCACGATCTTTTCCAGGGGCTGTCCATGCTTTTCGTACATAGCCAGCATAAAGAAGGGCAGCATAACCAGCATCATACACATAGCCGCTACACTGTTTCCGGTAGGTTTTCTGAGCAAAAAGAAAAGCGGTACGCCAATAAGCGCTCCGCCCGTGAAGCAGATAAGCTGCCGCTTGGTCAGATTGAACATGACCTTTGTTTTGACTTTTGTTAAGTCCTTGGGTACGGGTACATAAGCCAATGTGGAAACCTCCTTCCGTTTTAGTGCGCCTGAAAGACTGATTTGGCGAGACTGCCGGTTTTGAACAGCGTAAAACATAGCAGTACGGTGTAGCCCACGCAGCTCCAGATTGCCATGATGATGTCATCTTCCAGAGCGATATTCTGCACCAGCACAGCATAAATTGCCACGCAGACGATAATGAGAAACGCCTGAAAGCCCAGTGCCAGCAGGGATCGGAGGTAATTCTGTCCCATACCGCCCCATTCTTTGCCCATCATTGCAGCCATTGGAACGGGAGCCACCGAAGTTACAAGGTAGATCTCGATCATACGGCCATAAATAACGATAAAGATACAGATATACAACGCCCACATGGTAATGCCAATAAAGAGGGATTGGAACCACAGTCCGAACAGCGGTCCCAAATCCATTTCCATCAGCCTCGGTTCCAGATCGGTCATAACTGAGGAAATGTCAATGGACGCATCCGAATTGATAATCCCTGCCGCCTGCGCCACCACGCTCTGCGCCATATCAAAGACGCCCATCACGATATTCCATGTGTTTGTGACAATGAGGATGGCGGCAGCTGATTTGAACACCCACTTGAAAATCATCCAGGTATCCACATCATGCAGGTTGTTCTTGTCTGCAATCATCTGGATCAGGTCTACGGTCATCACGATAGCCAGGATCACACCTGCAATCGGCACCATGATGGAGTTTGACAGATTCTCAATCATATTGAAAATACTGCCATTCCATCCCTGTGGGGTCTGTCCTACCTGTACGGATATATCCGCGACCTGTTGGTTTACACTGTCAAACATCCCCGAAAGGTTGCTCATAATACCGCCCACCAGCATTTCTTTCAGCCAATTCGTCAGGGCTTCAAGTAAGAAATCCATACGGTGTCAACCTCCTTTCCGCCGCCCCCGCAGAGCTGCGGGAGCGGCAAGGATTTCATGCAGGAACGCTTAGACAGAGAACAGCCCGGAGAGCAGAGGTACAAGAACCATACCAACAACGGCTACACCAGCGCCGGCCATGAGCTGCTTCATGCCCTGAGATTTTGCGCCAGGGTTGTCGTTGCCGTAACCTTCCAACAGGTTGATGACACCCCAGATACCAAGACCAGCGCCCAGAGCGATAACGAGAGTCTGAAGAACGGTAATTGCCTGTTCAAAAAATGCCATATAGTTTGTTAGCCGGAATCTGATTAAAAAATAGGTTTGTCATGTTTCATAGGCATACAAAAGCCGGAACAATCTGCCGCCCGGTTTCCGGGGGCATGATTCCGGCTGTCCTCCTTTTTCATTATTTTTTCTCGCGATTGTCCGCTTTGTACGCCAATGGCCCATAGAGGGCAGATGCGGCGAATAGATAAGATCACTCCCTTCTAAAGCGGAACGAAATTAAGCGCCCTTTGTGTCTACTTCATATACATCGCAGACCTCATTGGGCTTGAGTTTCAGCCTTGCGGACAAGAATGCTTCAATATCAAAAGCGTTCTTGTCATCCGCGTCGGCAGTGTACTTGAAATTGGGGTGCTTGGTGATGTCGTACTTATCCGAAAGGAAAGGACGCACACCGCGCAGCTGGAGGATACACTTGCCGCCATCCATAACAGCAAGCTCATCCTGGCTCATCAGCTCTTTCCCCAATTTTTGATAGTTGAGTGAATGGGATGTTTCCCTCCCACGGCTCTCTCCGGTGTTGTAGGTGTCGATGGTTTCCTTACCCAGCACGGCGGCCAGCTCCTTGAGAGTGGTCGGCTCCTTACCGCCCAGAAAGATGGAAGTATCCATGTTTCCGATAATGGTATCTGCGTTATCCTTATAAATCGCCTTGAGCTGACTCTGCGCCTGCAACACCAGACAGGCGGAGATCTCACGGCTTCGGATGGTGGCCACCAGCTTTTCCAACTTGGGTATCTGGCCAATGTTGGCGCACTCGTCGATCAGACAGCGCACATGAACCGGCAGTCTGCCGTCGTACACATCGTCGGCCTTTTCGCAGAGCAGGTTAAACAGCTGGGTATAACACATGGATATAAGGAAATTAAAGCTGTCATCAGTGTCACTCATGATGAGGAACAGGGCAGTTTTCCTGTCTCCCAGAGTATCCAGCTCCAGCTCATCATAAGCCGTGACCTCACGCAACTCTGCAATGTCGAACACGGCAAGGCGAGCGCCGCAGGAAATCAAAATCGACTTGGCTGTTTTTCCGGCGGCCAGCTTATATTTCTTATACTGGCGCACCGCAAAGTGGTTTGGCTTCTCGGCTTCCAGTGCATCAAACATCAGGTCTACGGGGTTTTTGAACTCCTCGTCATCCTCACGGACTTCCATGGCGTTGATGAACTCAATGAGGGTGGAGAAGTTTTGTTCCTCCACCGGAGCCTCATAATGGATATAGCCAATAAGCGCGCAGTACAACAAGGTTTCTGCTTTTACCCAGAAATCGTCTCCGGCCTTGCCTTCGCCTTTGGTATTGGCGATCAGCGTTGTTACCAGCTTCAAGATGTCCTTTTCGCTATGGATATAGGCGAAAGGGTTATAGTGCATGGACTTCTTGAAGTTAATGGTATTTAGGACCTTGATTCGGTACGGCTCATAAATGACCTTGCCGTGCTTATCCTTCATAGGCTTTCCGTCTTTCCCCAGCTTGGGTGCGCCCCTTTGGAGCATTTTTCCGCACTCCACCAAAATGGTTCCCTTCGGGTCTGTGACCACATAGGAACTGTGCATCTGCATCAGATATGAGGTAGGCCCCCTGCGCCTTGCTGACTTTCATCAGTAGGTTTCAGGGAGCCGCCTCCCAAACCGGACGTACACCTCTCGGCGTATCCGGCTTTCCATGAATCACCTTGATTCCTTGGTTTCGTGTAAGAGTTCAAAGCAGTCAGGACAGAGAGCCAGAGATTTTCTTCTCATTTCCAACATTTTCTGCTCAAATATGTCCCTGCCTTTCAGCGATTTCAGCGTTCTTACGTGGTGCATACATAAATAGTCTGCATGTTCCCCGCAAATCTCGCATACTCCGGATTTTATGCGGTTGATTATCGTATGCCTGCTGTCATATTTCCTATAACTCGGCATAACATCCGCCACATTGTCATATCCGTCGCTGTGCTTTTTGAATCCATCATGGTAAAATTCGCAGTATTTACGTCCCTTAGTTGTTTCGTAGGGGATTCTCAATACTCCGTTTACCATGTACCGCTTTTTAATAACACTGACATTCGATCTGTGTTTTCCCGCCAAAGTTTTCAACATGCTATACCGCACCATATAGTAATATTTGTGCAGTGCGCCTACATTTTCTGCAATCCGGTAGTAGTTATATAACCCTCGGATTTCAGAATTGAAAGTAGACACAATCTCTGCGTCGTTGCGGTTCATCAGGTCTTTTCTCGGCATAGGTCGCCACATTTCTTTGCCTGTGTCATTGTTGCGTTTTACCTGTATCGCTCCTCGTTCCATTGCCTTTTTAATCCATTTTTCTTTCGGCATATACAGGAATACTTTTCCGTACCACACCCGTTTCATGTCGCCATTTTTACATCGCTTCATGTTCTTGGAGTGGATTACTTTGAAATCGTACCCCAGATAGCGCACCGGCTTACTGGAATGGGTGACTTTCGTCTTTTCCTCGGACATTTCCAAATGCAGTTTTTCTTGGAGAAAGATTTTTATATCTTCTTTGATTCTTTCTGCATCCTTTTTTGAGCCGATAACACCGATTACAAAGTCATCGGCGTAGCGGTTGTACTGGATTTTTTTGAAGCCTTCCTCGACCGGATTATAATAATGCTGATTCATCTTCTCCCTTCTGGAATCCTTAAATTCTCTTACCAGTTCAGGAGTGGATTTCTCTGCGCCCATTAGTGCCTTACGTGCCTTTTTGTATCTCCGGGACGCTCGTTCATATTCTTTGGTCGTCTTTCTGCGTACTGGCTCGCAGTCGTACTTTTCTTTGTATTCCTGCATGTAGATATCCAGTTCGTTGAGATAGATATTTGCACATAACGGACTGATACCGCTGCCCTGTGGAACGCCGGAATAGGTGCAGTTGTACTGCCATTGCTCCATATATCCGGCTTTCAGGAATTTCCAGATAAGACCGATAAAAGCCTCGTCTGAAATCCTTTTCCGCAATAATTCAACCAACACATGAGGGTCGAAGTTATCAAAGCACGCCTTAATGTCTCCCTCGACAATCCATGTAACACCCGTGAAATTCTTCTTCACTTGTGTAAGTGCCGTGTGACAGCTTCTTTTTGGTCTGAAACCGTGAGAATTATTGCTGAATGTCGGCTCATAGATTGCTTCGAGAATCATTCTGACCACTTCCTGCACTAACTTATCATCAGTAGAAGTGATTCCCAACGGACGAAGTTTCCCGTTCTTTTTAGGAATGTACTTTCTTTTTGCAGGCTTTGGCTGGTATGTCCTGTTGCGTATGGATTCAATAATCCGGTTAATTCTCGGCAGGCTCATGTTGTCCAGTGTCTGCCCGTCCACCCCCTGTGTCATGCTTCCCTGCGATTTCGCAATGTTCGCATAAGCAAGGAGATAGAACTCTGGATTATATAGGTTGCGATACAATCTTTCATATTTGTAGTTACTTACACTTGCCTTTTCTTCAAGGCTTTTCAAGACATGAATCGGATTTCTCATAGTGTCTCACACACCGTCCTTTCTGTTTTGAAAATGATTCACTGTTCCCCTTTGCCATGTAGACGGCTTTCCCGTCCGCAGACTACTATGGGAACTCTGTTGCCGTGGTGAATATTCAGAATCCCGCATTTCAGCGTTTTCATAGCCTTTTGGCATTTCACTTTAGGCAATCCCCGTTTAGTACGATATAAATAAGCTCTCCACGTTGTCGGTATGTGACGTTCGCCTTTTTCCACTTTCCCGTGGCTGAACCTGCTCCGAGTATCAGCAGCCGCATAGCCGAACAATGCGACTGTCAGGAACACTGACGAGTACAACCTCTCTACGTCAGGGGTACGCTCTTGGTCCCGATTTCAGGCTGTCATTCAAGCAGTTTAGCTTCCATCCTCATACGTGGATTTTCATTCCGTCACGCCGGCGCTTCTGAGGTTTCAGCGCCCCGTGTCCTCCGTCATGCTATGGTCGCCCTCCGGTTTCCCTTTTGGGGTAAGACGGGGAATGATAGGTTGCGGCATAATGCCGCTTGATACTTTTACCTACTACTTGCTCAAGGTAGGATTTATACCGCCCTTACGGGCGCACTCGGTTTGAGCCAGAAGCGGGTCTTACCGGAACCGGAGCCGCCAATCACCAGCACATTTTTGTTTCTGGCGGTCTTTGGGTCCTTGGGGCGGCTGTTCATTGTCAGGCTCTCCGTTTTCGTCAGAATCACATTGTTCTGGAATACCGGGTCGATGTAGGGTGTAATGTCCTCATGGGTTCCCCACCGGGCGGAACCGTATTCCATGCCGTGCCTGTACTTCTTGGCGTTCTTGCTTTTCAGGTACACAGCCAGCCGCAGGCCGCCGCAGCAGCACAGGCCCACCAGCAGGTCCAGCGGGTGCAGGCTGGGCCACCAGCTGGCCAGCGCCACCGGCAGCGTGGAGAAGAACGAGAGCATTTTTGCCGAAGCGTCCGCACCCACGGCCATCCGCCACGCTTCACCGAAGTTGGTGGAGAAAAGCCCCATCAGGATATACGGCAGATTCAGCAAAATGAGCTTTTTGATGTTCAGCTGCTTTTTCATCGTTCCAGCTCCTTCCGCTTGTTCCGGTCCACGACGGCGTGTTTTACCAGTTCTTTGAACTGGCTCAGCTTTGCCAGCACGGACGGGCGCTCGGATTTCTCCGCCTTTCTGACCTTTTTCCCGGTGTACTCGGTAAAAGCAGCGGTCAGGGCATCCGCGTCCCGACCCTTGAAAAAGATCAGGTACTTGGGTGGGGAGCTGCTGCGGTCCTTCTTCACCGCATAGTCCACGCCGTATTTCCGGGCGATCTTCTCAAACTCCTTGATGGAGGGGTCGGTGATCTCGATGTTGGAAACCCCTTGGTTTTGACCAATCAGCTGTTTCACCGTCTGCTTGCCCTGGGGCTTCACAGGCGCGTCACGGCTTCTCTGCTTTTGCAGCTTCTTTTCCTTGCGGTGGGCAAGGTACTTGCTGATGGCGGCTTTGAGCAGCCTGCCGGTGAACTTTGTTCCGCTGACAACCAGCGTTAAAGTCCTGTTTTCCACTTCTTCCTGCATTTTCATCGCCTCCTTTCCACAAAATGTTCAGGGGTGGTGCATTTATTTCTAAGGCGGGACCACCAGCCGCCGGAGAAGGTATTTCTTCATCGAACCGCCCTCAACGAATTTGCTCAGAACGGTCATAGAGCAAATCTCCATTTCTGACCTTTGCATGACTGAGAATCTTGATCTGTCCCTTTGCCTGACTGTCCAGAGCTTTTTCATAGCCCTTATCTGACAAAAACAGGCGGGTTCGTTCACCTTTCCAGCCCACCGGGGAGTCATGCGTCAGCACATCAAAAATAATCATGTGCCGGGTGTTCTCAGCAAATCGCTGGAGATCCATGTAGTCATGGCCGTGATAGTTCTGCGCTCCAGCTTTCTGGCGCATTTCTTCCATCAGCTGACCGATTGTTTTGCCTTCTGGCATAAAACTCACTTCCTTTCCCACTCTCATACAACCATCAAAATCATGTCTCTCAGCTGAGCAAAGTAGAGTTTGCCTTGCGGGGTTATCAGCGTATAGGAGCCGATATGCCCGTGATTGCAGTAGTCTTTGACACAAAACAGTCCTTCATTGGCTGGCTTTGCATAGGGCAGTACATTACCGGATGCGGTGCGGTACACAAAACGCTTTTCCAGAAGGAAACGGACAAACCGACGCTCCGGGACAAGCAACTCTTTGGCGGTGGTGCGGAGGTTGGTACTGTGATTGAGGTCGATGAACAAATCATAAAAGGCTGCCTTACTCTCCAGCAGGGCATTTTCCTCTCGTAGCGACGCATTTTCTTCCCGCTCAGCAAGCAGCTCGGAGCAGAGCTTTATCAGAGCTTCCGGAGAAGTGGCTATCTCCCACAACTTCTCTTTTGTGAGATAGGCTCCGTGCTTGCGAATGGCAGGTAGAACTTCATCAAACACCCATTGTTCAAACCGTTCCGCTGACGGCAGTTTACTATGGGCGATCAGACGATATAGATCACCTTCGGGGATAAAGAGCATTTCGACCATTTGTACCGCGGGGCTTCCATCTGCCTTTTTCCCAGTCTGGACCCCTATGGAACATTTCGTTCCACCCCTGGTATGGTCGCGGACGGCTTTGCGTGGATTGGTATATCCCAGCGCTGTTGCCACATCTGTACCGCAAAATAATACTTTGCCATTCTGTTCCAAAGTGCGAATGCTTCCGAACTCTGGACTATTGAAAATTTCAATCTGATTCATGCTGTGCCTCCTTTGGTGTAATACAAAAGCGGCTGATTACCAGCCGCCTGCGTGCATATCGTGATTTACCAGTGAAGTGTAGTGGTTATTCATGGTGGTAGGAGCGTTGAACAGCACTGCAAGCAGGTACTGCTTGATGTTGTGTACCTGGGTGGTGTTCTTTTGCAGACAGTCCATGACAAACTCGATGTGAGAGCTGTCCAGCTTCAAAAAGCGGGAGCGTACAATTTCATGAGGAAAGTCCGCACCAGAGATCCGGGTGGTCTTTCGTTTGGCACAGACCGTTTCTACCAACAGCTCTACGATCTCATTCAGGTCATCCAGGTAGAGAGGATAACGCTGCTTCAGACAATCATACTCGATATTCTCCAAAATCAATTCCCGATAATTTTCTATCTCTGTGACAGACATCGCATCCCTTCCTTTCCGTTCCGGCGGTATTACCGCCGCTGTTTCCCGGAAGGGAATGGAATCGGTATTTGATCCATGAGTATTTTGTTTTTGGGTATTTGATTTCTTAGTATTTAATTGTGTTGGATTTTCCGGTAACGGATTTACCGCTGACGGGTTTACCGTTATCGGGTTTTCCGACAACGGCTTATCCAACATCGGTTCTCCCTCGATGGGACGCTCAAAAATGGTATACTCATTGGCTGCGAATTTACCAGAAGCATCAGTTGTCTGTCTGCGCCGAATGTATCCGGCTGTTTCAAGCTCATTGACAGCAGAGCGGATTGCATCTTTGCTTTCTCGATTGATATAGCTGAGTCCTGACAGCGTATAATCCCAGTCATCAGGCAGAGATAACATTTGCGACAAGAGACCCTTTGCCTTCAAAGAAAGTCGTTTGTCTTTTAGATGAAAATTGCTCATAACCGTGTAATCGCCAGTGCGTTCTACACGAAAAACAGCCATTTACTTCACTCCTTTCATTTCTCAGGTATGAAAAAAGCCGCAATTCATAAAAGAATTGTGGCAGCGGTTAGGGTCTGTCTGTATCTTTTTTCTTGCGTCGGTAGGGGCGTTTTGGCATTGGTGGTTTATCAAACAGATCCCTTTCCTGAGAAAATGGTAAGGTTTGAAAAACACGGTCAATCTCGGTGGATTCCATATCACGCTGTGAGCGGCAATCTTCTTGAATAGCTTCTCGGATTTCTCTTACAGTACACATATTCATTCCTTTCCTTTCGTTGTATCGGTTATGAACGACGGTGTTTTTTAGGCTTGAAGTCGAGGATATGCCCCTCAATAACATGGGCATATCTCTTAATTTTGATTTCTCGACGCTGCTGGCTTTGCAGAGCTGACTGATACCCGTCCTCTGTGAGAAAAAGCCTCATTTCGTCACCAGGTTCTCCATAAGCAGTAGGGCGCAAGACAGTAAACTCAATCATCCAGAAAGTGCTGTCCCAAAATCGCTCCACTGCAAGAATGTTGTGGCCTTTCAGTTCCCTTGCTGCAATATCTTTCATAGGCTCTCCCTTCATCGTTCCTGATCTCGTTGGCGTTTTTTCTGCCATTGTTCCAGCAGTTTAATAATGGTTTCCTGCATTTTGGCCGGTGTATAGCTTTTGGGGAAATACTTTCGCAAGGTATCGCTTCTCAAGGTCACTTTATCCAGATCACCCTTTTTTTCCTCTGACATGATGGCAAGCATCACATCTTCTGACAATTTCCCTTCCTGGCTGAACTTTTTCATTCGCTGAGCCTGAGAGAGAGAAGGGGTAGCCTGCTCATAGTCCATTGTTTCCACCAGCATTTGCTGTTCGTCCGGTTTCAAAAAAGAGAGTTCATAGGCTGGGTTAAATGCGATTTTCTTTTCATCCACCATATCCAAAAGCTCTGGAATCAGTTCAGTCAAACGAACATATCGCATTACCTGGATACCGCTTCGTTCACCGGCTTCTTTTGCCACCTGGTCTCTGGCGCTCAACTTCTGTTCAACTTGAACAGAAGTCAGGTCTGTTCTTGCTCCTTGATGTTTAATGGCTTCCAGCTTCATTTTGTAGGCAAAAGCCCTTTCACTGGGGAGCAGATTTTCTCGCTGCAAATTGCTGTCAACCATAATAATTGTGGCAGCATCGTCATCCAAGTCGCGCACAATGACAGGCATGGTTTCTTTTCCGGCCAATTCGCTGGCTCTGCGGCGTCTGTGACCGGCTACCAGCTCATAACCGCCATCAGGCAGTGGTCTGGCAATCGCAGGAACCAACACACCATACTTTTTGATGCTGTCTGCGGTTTCTATCATTGCATCATCATCCTTGACCTTGAAGGGGTGATCCTTGAACGGATGCAGTTCAGATAGGGGAATTTCCTGAATTTTTTCCAGTTGCTCGTCTTGCCGACTTTCTTCTGTAGAAAACAGGTCATCTACTGAGGCCAGCTCTATTTTTTTCGCGCTGCTTTTCAAGTTTCAATACCTCCTTCGTCAGATTTTTGTAGCCCTCAGCCACTTTGCCATTAGGATCATGGGCATAAATGCTTTTTCCTTCAGCACTGATTTCTTTAGCCCTGACAGAATGAGGAATTTCTGATGTAAACACCTTGATCTTACTGCCATAGGTTTCGCGCAGAAGAGCGGAGATTTCTTTGGCAAAATTGGTTCGGCTGTCTACCATCGTCAGCAGAATCCCATCAATTTGCAGCTTGGGATTGATTTGTCTGCGAACCTTATTGATAGTTTGCAAAAGCTGCTCCAAACCTTTAGCTGGAAGATACTCTGCCTGGACGGGGATTATAACCCTATTAGCGGCAGCCAGTGCATTGACCGTAAGCATACCCAGGGAGGGCTGGCAATCAATAAGGATATGGGAGTATTGCCCCTTCAGCGTGTCCAGATATTGTCGCAGAATGGTTTCTCGGCTCATAGCGTTTACCAGAGATACCTCCATACCAGATAGCTGGATGTCCGCAGGCATCAGGTCTACGCCCTCAGGGTGGTGCAGGATACCCTCGCCAGGACGAATTGGTTCATCCATCAAAATACGGCCCATAGCGTCTGACAGTGTAAAGGGCAGCTTATCAGGCTGAGGATTGCCCAAGCTGATGGTCAGGCTTCCCTGTGGGTCTCCGTCAATCAGAAGGACTTTCTTCCCGGACTGCGCCAGACCAATTCCAAGATTGGCACAAGTGGTTGTTTTGCCGACACCACCTTTTTGGTTGGCTATGGCAATAATCTGTGTATTCATGATTTCACCTCATTTCTTTCTAAGTTTAGATATGAAAAAAAGTGCCTGCTCTACCTTTCCTGAGAAAGATAAAACAGGCACTTTCACTGGCTCAATACCTCTTGTAATGAACCTCTATGTATGGTAAACTATGTCCACGATACCATGAATATAATTAAGTCTCGACGGGAATTGAACTTTTGGCTAACGCCAAATTTCGCGCCTTTGCAAACAGAGTGCAAACAATAGGGGGCTAAAATCCTTTGTTTTTGCTTGATTTTGCTTGTACAAGGTTTATAGAGAACATGGAGAAAAGCCTTGATATAACTGCATTTTCTTTATCCCTGTTGATAGGGAATATATGCACTGGGTCCATCTCCTAAGCGGAAGGCCAGCGGTTCGAATCCGCTCAGGAACACTGGATACAGAGCCGAAAGCCTGGTTTTACCTGGTTTTCGGCTTTTTTGTTTTGGTGAACCTTTCAAAATCTGATGATAGAATTGTGTCCTTACTCACTAAAATTCAGTTTGCTTAACCCTGCCAACACAAAAATTATTTTGACATAGTAAACAAGTACATTTCAGCCGGTCCCATTGACATTTGGCGCAAACAAGATTGCGAATTTTTTATTTTACTGGTATGTTATAAGCATTAGCGAGGTAATGAAGTATGCTACAGATAGCGGTAGTAGATGATGAAAGAAACATTATTTCTGAAATTACACAAAAATTAGAACAATATTTTAGTGAACAGTCTGTTTTATATAGGGTCCATCCATTTGAAAATGGACAAGACTTTCTTGCCCATGAACAGACCTTTGATATAATTTTCCTTGACATACGGCTGGATGGGCTGTCCGGTATGGATGTAGCAAAAACATTGCGGCAGGGAGGAGTAAAAAGCGCTATTATTTTTATTACTGTACTGCATGAATATGTTTATGATGCATTTGAAGTGGAAGCATCGGATTTTTTATTGAAGCCTTTAAATGATTTACGTTTTTCACGCACAATGGATAGGATTTGTAATAATCTCCGGCATATTGATTATAAATGCCTATCATTAATTTCCAAAGGAAACACCTGCAGACTTCTTCGCCTTAAAGATATATATTACTGCGAGGCAATCAATCACAGAATCGAAATTCACATGAATGGCATTGTACATGAGTGTACCTTAAAGATAAAGGAATTATCACAACAGCTTGACAGCCGCTTTTTTCTCTGCCACCGAAGTTATTTTGTCAACCTGGATTTTGTTGTAGGATATGCTGATGGACAAGCGATTTTAATGAATGGTGAAAAAATTCCCGTATCCCGTTTGCGCGGACAGGAGTTTTCAAAAGCTGTCCTTCGCCGTATGAAAGAGGATAAATTATGAATGGTGCACAGATTGTTTATGACATATTCTACTTAGTGATTTTCAATATCGTTGTGGCCGGTATGGAATTTAATTTTTTTCTCCGGTTTTCTGAACACAAGCAGAAACTTGTACCCTATATCTGTTATATCAGCCTGACACTTTTAGTAAGTGTACTTGAAATAAAGGTACATCCTGCGCCTTTATTGCTGTTGTTTCTCATCGCAAGAATTGCACTCCTGTTAGGAATGGGAGTAATATTCTTAAAAATCCCTTTGACTATGTCACTATTAGGAGCCACGATCACAAAATTAGTTTCATATCTGGCAAGCGGTACAAGTGCATCTGTCACTTTTTTAATAGCTCCGCTTTGGATTCAAGCGAAATTCGGATTGGCAGTATTAGGCGTAGTACAATCCTTTTTCTCTTTCCTGATTATAGCAATCATCTATCAGATAATCCTTAAAAAATTTTTATGGCGAGGCGGTTTGCCCAATCAGTATTCGGCGGTATTTTTCCTTCCCATTTCTCTGATCGTGATAGTGGAACAATATATTCTGAATCAGGTGTATGGTATGACGATTGTCGTTGAAGGCGAAACAATCACAAAGCCAGTCGCAGATAATTGGCAGATATTGTTGATACAATTATTTGCATATTTGGGCCTGTTTAGTATCATGTATGCCTGTCAAAAATTATCAGAAGATGTATCAAATCGTATGCGCTGTCAATTATTGGAGCAAGAAATTGCTTCACAGCGGGATTATGTCGAAGAATCCAACTTACGTTATAAGCAGACACAATCCTTCCGGCATGACGTGAAGCAGCATCTGCTGGTCTTAAACGGATTGTTGGAGCGAGGCGAGGTACAGCAGGCAAAGGATTATTTGGACAAATTGGAACGGATACCGGAACAGTTTTCTTACCCGTGTAAGACAGGAAACACGGTAACAGATACATTACTGAGCAGTAAACTAAGCATCGCGATCCAATATGGAATTCGCATCGAATGCACGGTAAAAATACCATCATCCTGCAATTTAGATGACTTAGATTTATGTGTTCTCTTTTCAAATGCTGTGGACAATGCGATTCATGCCTGCCGGCAGCAAGGTGGAAAAGGCTGTTTTATCCGTATCTCCGGAAAACAGAAGGGAGACTTTTTTATGCTGGAGGTTGAAAATAGCTGTCCTTATGCCGGTGCGTATAAAAAAGGAATCGGATTATCCAATATAGAAGCTGTGGCGGAAAAATATAGCGGCGCTGTAACCACGCAGTTACAGGGAGGTTGCTTTTTCTTGAATGTTCTGCTTGTCATCTCACGAAGTTTAGACGACATCTCAGGCAACCCTCATTGATATATTTTAGTAATTGGTTAAAATTGAAATAAAACACCCAGCAATGCATGAGGAGGATAAGAAAATGACCATTACCCCTGTTACATATCCGTCGGTATCCGCAGATTCATTGTCAAAGCCACCGGCTGTAACTACTGATGAGGCACAGAAATTGAAACAAAAAAAAACGGGTGAAGCTCAAAAACCACAAAGCAACGGGATTCCCGACCACAAGAGATTTGATACCTATGAGAAAGGCGATGGAAAAATGTCAGCATCAGAATCTGGCATTTATCATCCTTCTGAAGAGGAACCTAAGATAACCCAATGCACAACCAATACCCATAAGGTAGACGCTGAAATAAAAAAATTGAAAGAAGAAAAAAAGCAAATTCTTCAACAGCTCAGGAAAGCTGATGGAGACGCTGAGAGACAGGCAGAGTTAGAAAAACGTTTGGCGCAGCTAGATGCCGAACTTCAGGTAAAGGATAATGATACATATAGAAAACAGCATGCAACTCACACTACACAAAAAGCAGAGTAGCCTATAGTAAATAAACGATACAAAAGGAGATTTTTTTAAGTAGTTAAAAGGATCATCGTCCAACGCAAGAACCTTACCGGAAAGCCGGTAAAACAGGGGCCTGGCAGAATTAACATGCCAGGCCCTGCAACATATATGCAGCAAACTCCATGGCTCCCGGCTTTTTTTGCTTTTTACTGTACCCCTTCGGCATATCAGACATATATTATCATAAAAGCATTAACCGAGGACCATTGTATATGAATAACAATAATCCCTACTCTGTACCATCACTTAAGATGACCCAGGTAGAAGACCCGATTGATCCAGGTTTCACATATCCTGATACCGATGTAGTAATTCCATCTCCTGACGATGAAATCGACCCTGATTTTTCCGTCATGCCACCCTACTACCCGGACTACCCTGTACGTCCGGACTATCCTGTACGCCCTAATTATCCTGTACGGCCCAATTATCCCATCCCCTGCGTGTTCTGCAACAATAACCAGTGGATTCGCGGCGGAATACGCTTGTTAAACGCCGCCACCGGATATAACCCATTTACCGTGTATATAGATAACCGGGCTGTTTTCTCCGGACTGGATTTTTCTGAGGTGACCCAGTACCGCCAGCTGTCCCAGGGCTATCATACATTCTCCATTATGGGCTCCAACGGTTACGTATATCTCCGTAAATCCATGTATGTGGGTGACGGAATGGCCACCATCGCCATTGTCAACTCCTCCACGGGTCTGGACCTGGTATCCATCCGTGATACGGCATGCCCCACGGACTGGACCTCTTCCTGCTTCCGGGTCTGCAATTTAGCCTATTACAGCGGACCAGTCAATGCCTCCCTGGGCAATATCTATTTTAACTCAGTAAACTTTGCCGATGCAGCCAGCTTCAGCCGGCTCAGCTCCGGTAACTATACCCTGCGTGTGGCCCGTTCCGCCCGCCCGGAAAACACCCTGGTTACCACGCCGGTAACATTAAATCCATCCCGGATTTATACCCTGTATGTGTTAAACTGGAATCCCTCCGCGGATACCATCCAGACACTTCTGGTAGAAGACCGGAGAAGTTAGTCAGTAATCATGAGGGAGCAGCATAACTCAATGCGGCTCCCTCCTTATTTGTCTCTTATTTACCACCTTAATTTCGCATGAAAGCCTGTGTTTACGGCTCTGTTTGTGATAAAATAGTACAGGACACAGAGCCATACAGAAAGGAAAACCTGCCAATGATACGTTATGGAACCATAGGAACCAACTTTATCGTGGACCGTTTCCAGGAAGCCTCAATGGAAAATCCCGGCCTTCATTACAGTGCTGTCTATTCCAGAAATCAGGAAACAGCCGAAAACTTCGCAGCAAAATACGGGGTTGAAACAACATACACGGATCTGAATGCCTTTGCCTGCGCTGATGACCTGGACGCTGTCTATATTGCCAGCCCAAACAGCTTCCACTATGAACAGGCAGCACTTTTATTATCCCATGGAAAGCATGTTCTGTGCGAAAAGCCTGTTACCTCCAATGCCAGGGAACTGGAACACCTGATTCAGCTGGCCGGCCAAAACAACGTGATTTTATTGGAAGCCATCCGCAGCATCTTTACGCCCGGCTACCAGGCCCTGGCAAAACATCTTCCCAAACTGGGAACCATCCGCAGGGCCAGCTTCCATTTCTGCCAGTATTCTTCGCGCTATGACAAGTTCAAATCCGGAATTGTGGAAAACGCATTTAACCCCATCTTTTCCAACGGTGCGCTTATGGATATAGGCGTTTACTGCGTACATCCCCTTGTGCGCCTGTTTGGAATGCCGGAAAAAATCAAAACAGACGCCGTCCTCCTGGAAAACGGCATTGACGGATCCGGGACAATCCTTGGCGTGTACAAGGATATGCAGGCTGAACTGGTGTATTCCAAAATCAGCAGCAGCCGTATTCCCAGCCAGATTCAGGGTGAAAACGGCACCATTACCATTGAAGGAATCGACCACCCCCACCAGCTTATTTTTTATGACAGAGCCGGCGGCAAACAGGTCCTGTACCAGGGTCCTGCCAAGGCGGACATGTCCGGTGAGATAGCGGAGTGGCTCCGCCTGATATCAGCGGGACCCGGCAGCAATATACATAACCGGTATTCCCTGATGGCCCTTCAGGTCATGGACGAGGCCAGAAAGCAGATGGGAATTGTGTTTCCGGCAGATAAAACCTTTGCCTGATTTTACATTTTATCCGGCAGATAATACATGGTTTTGCAGGCGGATGATACACAGTTTGCAGGCAGATGATGCACAGTTTTCTCTTGTGCGAAACCCCAATTCGTCGTATACTATAAAATAATGCGAAAATTCAGGAGGATACAGTATGGACAAGATTAAGATGACCACCCCGATTGTTGAGATGGACGGCGATGAGATGACTCGAATTCTCTGGCAGATGATCAAAGACGACCTGCTGCTGCCATACATAGATTTAAAGACAGAGTACTATGACCTTGGACTGGAATACAGGGATGAGACCAACGACCAGGTAACCGTTGATTCCGCCAATGCCACCAAAAAGTACGGCGTGGCTGTTAAATGTGCCACCATCACCCCCAACGCCGCCCGCGTGGAGGAATACCACCTGAAGGAAATGTGGAAGAGCCCCAACGGAACCATCCGCGCCATCCTGGACGGTACCGTGTTCCGCGCCCCTATTGTAGTAAAGGGAATCGAACCATGTGTTAAGAACTGGAAGAAACCCATCACCATTGCCAGACATGCCTACGGCGATGTCTACAAGGGTTCTGAGATGAAGATACCGGGTCCGGGAAAGGTGGAGCTGGTTTACACGGCCGGGGATGGTTCCGAAAGCCGGGAACTGGTTCACGACTTCACCTGTCCGGGCATCGTACAGGGCATGCACAATATCAATCAATCCATCGAAAGCTTTGCCAGAAGCTGCTTCAACTATGCCCTGGATACAAAACAGGACCTCTGGTTCGCCACCAAGGATACCATTTCCAAAAAATATGACCATACCTTCAAGGATATCTTCCAGGAGATTTTCGACAGTGAGTATGCTGAAAAATTTGAAGCTGCCGGAATCACCTATTTCTACACCCTGATTGACGACGCCGTAGCCCGTGTCATGAAATCCGAGGGCGGTTACATCTGGGCCTGCAAGAACTACGACGGCGACGTCATGAGCGACATGATATCCTCTGCTTTCGGCTCCCTGGCCATGATGACCTCTGTCCTGGTATCCCCGGACGGCAACTATGAATATGAGGCAGCCCACGGAACCGTACAGCGCCACTACTACAAGCACTTAAAGGGCGAGGAGACCTCCACCAACTCCGTGGCAACCATCTTTGCCTGGACCGGCGCACTGCGCAAGCGCGGCGAGCTGGACGGCAACAACGAGCTGATGGAATTTGCTGATAGGCTGGAAAAGGCCACCATTGACACCATTGAGAACGGCGAGATGACAAAAGACCTGGCTCTGATTACCACCATTCCAAATCCAGTGGTACTTAACAGCGGGGACTTTATTAAGGCTGTTGCTAAGAGGCTGTAAAACAAACTATATTGTCTAAAGGGCATCCGATCCACGGAATAATTCCGCTGGTCCGGATGCCCTTATTTCAATCCATACTGCCATGAAAGCAAGGACCATCATGAAACCCGCCGCCTTCTTGGCCCTGCTCTCCATCCTTTCCGAAGCAGGCAGGATAAAAGCCCTCCGGCCTCCCCGCCAAATTAATCCATAAACTGATCCCCATAACCATAGTGCTCCACCACATAGTCGATATCCTTATCGCCTCTGCCGCTTAAGCACACCAAAATGGATCCCTGCCGCATCTCCTTTGCCCTGCGCATGGCATATGCCACCGCGTGGGAGCTTTCCACTGCCGGTATGATTCCCTCATATCTGGAAAGTTTGAAAAATGCCTCCATGGCCTCCTCGTCGCTTACCGTATCGTATTTAACCCGGCCCAGATCGTGGAGGAATGCATGCTCCGGCCCCACAGACGGATAATCCAGTCCGCTGGCAATGGAGTATACAGGAGCAGGCTCTCCCTTTTCATCCTTCAGCATAATGCTCTCAAATCCATGCATAATTCCCTTTTCACCGAATTTCATGGAAGCTGCATGATCTCCCAGCGCCTCGCCTCTTCCCAACGGCTCCACCCCTGTGATATCCACCGGGTCATCCAGGAAAGGTATGAACATACCGATGGAATTGCTGCCTCCGCCCACGCAGGCGCAGACCTCGTCCGGCATCATGCCTGTCATTTCAAGGAACTGTTCCCTTGCCTCATATCCCACAACAGACTGGAAATCCCTGACCATAAGCGGGAAGGGATGAGGGCCCAGGGCAGAACCGATACAGTAGATGGAATCCTTGTAATTTCTGGCATAGGACTCAAAGGCTGAGTCAACTGCCTCCTTCAGTGTCTTAAGGCCATGGGTAACCGGCACCACCTTTGCCCCCAGAATCTTCATCCTGGTGACATTGGGCGCCTGTTTTGCTATGTCCACCTCGCCCATATGAATCTCGCACTCCAGGCCGAAAAACGCGGCTGCCGTGGCCAGGGCCACCCCGTGCTGCCCTGCTCCGGTTTCTGCAATGAGGCGTTTCTTACCCATGAATTTTGCAAGAAGTCCTTCCCCCATACAGTGGTTCAGCTTGTGGGCTCCTGTGTGGTTTAAATCCTCCCGTTTCAGATATATCTGGCAATTTCCTATTTTCCCGGACAGGCGTTCGCAGTGGTAAACAGGAGTGGGCCTTCCCTGGAATTCCTTGCGAATCCGTCTCAGTTCATTGATAAACTGGGAAGAATGGCAGATGGTCTGGTATGCATCCGCGATTTCCTCAAAAGCCGGTATCAGCTCCTCTGTAAGATAAGCGCCTCCGTAAGCGCCGAAACGGCCGTCCTTATCCGGATAATTTTTCAAATATGTCCTGTAATCCATGTCCTTCTCCTTAGCGGTGTATTTTCTATCCATTATAGCCTTATTCCCGCGGCGTTTCAATCTGTATTGCTGTTTTCACCTGCTGTTTTTCCCTGCACGCAGCCCCGTCCGTGCCCATGGATTTAATCTGAACCACCTGTGCTAAACGGATCGGAGTACGAAATGGACCGGAATACGAAATGAACCGGAATACTATACGGACCGGAACGATTCCTCCAAATCCTCCAAAATATCGTCAATGTGTTCTGTCCCGATGGACAGCCGGATGGTACCGGGACGGATTCCCTGTTCCAGAAGCTCCTTCTCATGCATCTGGGAATGGGTGGTGGAGGCCGGGTGAATCACCAGTGACTTTACATCCGCCACATTGGCAAGAAGGGAGAACAGTTCCAGGTTGTCAATGAATTTCCTGGCTTTCTCAGCCCCGCCCCTTATTTCAAACGTAAAAATAGAGCCGCCTCCCCTGGGGAAATACGTTTTGTAAAGCTGCTGCTGGACCGGATCCCGGCTCACACTGGGATGATGGACCGCCTCCACCTGGGGATGCCCATTCAGGTATTCCACCACCTTAAGCGCGTTTTCCACATGGCGTTCCACCCGCAGGGAAAGTGTCTCCAGCCCCTGTAAAAACAAAAAGCCGTGGAAGGGTGAGAGGGTTGCCCCTGTATCCCTTAGAAGAATGGCCCGTATCCGGGTGACAAAGGCCGCCGCTCCCACATCCTGGGCAAAACGGATGCCGTGGTAGCTGGCATTTGGCTCTGAAAGTCCCGGGAATTTTTTGGAGGCAGCCCAGTCAAACCTTCCGCCGTCCACAATCACGCCGCCCACCGCAGTTCCATGACCGCCGATGAACTTTGTGGCTGAATGTACCACGATGTCAGCACCGTACTCAATGGGACGGACAAGATACGGCGTTGCAAAGGTATTATCTATTACCAAAGGAATCTGATGCCGGTGCGCAATAGAAGCAATTCTTTCTATATCAGCGATATCGGAATTAGGGTTTCCCAGTGTCTCTATAAAGACAGCCTTTGTATTATCCCTGATAGCTGCCTCTACCGCCTCTAAATCAGCCGGATCCACAAATGTAGTCTCCACCCCGTATTCCGGAAAGGTGTGGGCCAGGTAATTATAGGTGCCGCCGTATATATGGCCGGAGGACACAATATGATCCCCTGCCCGTGTCAGGTTCTGGAAGGTATAGGACAAGGCCGCTGCCCCGGAAGCCGTGGCCAGGGCCGCCACGCCGCCTTCCAGCTGCGCCATTCTCTGTTCAAATACATCCAGGGTAGGATTGGTAAGACGGCTGTATATATTACCCGGATCGCTGAGATTGAACCGTGCCGCCGCGTGGTCGCAGTTATCAAATACATACGATGATGTCTGGTAAATCGGTACCGACCTTGCCCCTGTTGAAGGGTCGGGCTGCTCCTGACCTCCGTGAAGCTGGGTTGTCTCAAATTTAAACTGTCTGTCTGATCTCTTACGCTTCTCTCCCATGATATTGTCCTCCGTCTCCCAATTCCTACTATTTCTATAGGTTTAATTGATAATATCATGGTATTTTTTTCCTGTCAAGAATTTATTTACGTACATTCTTAAACCTTATATTTAAGGCCCCCCGCATTCTTAAACCATACTTCCCTTATCCATCTCAGGCATTCCCGGCGCGCTTTTATCAGAGGGCGCGCATCCAAACATTTTTTTGTAAGCCCTGAAAAAACTGGAGTAATCTCCAAATCCCGCTCTGGACGCTGCCTCTGCTGCCGGCACCCCCATTGACAGCTCTTTTCTCACAATGGCCATGCGCTTATAGAGAATGTACCTGGCCACCGTGGTTCCCGTGGCCCTCTTAAATACAGCTGTGAGATGATTCTTGCTCATATAGAAGGTCTGTGCCAACCCTTCCAGGCTCAGCGGAGCGGACAGGTTCTGGTTGATATAGCGGATGATTTCCTGGACCTGTCCTTCCTTACCCCTGGAAGTTCCTGAAGCCTCCCTATATATTGCAAAAATCTTGGTCAAAAGAGACAGAACCCGTGTGCGAATTGCAATATCCTGTAAATCTTTTCCATAATTCCCGCACTCCTCCAGGGAGTGAAAATACCACTCCAGCTGAAACTGTTCCTCATAGCAGCACCATCCGGTTCCAAAAGGCTCCAGCAAAAGAGCCTGTTCCTCTTCCTGCAGAAGTTCGGGGGCAAAGTGCAGACGTATCCGGTTATATTCATCCGAATCCAGCACCCTTAACCCGTGAAAACAGCCCGGCGGTATGATAATCAGGCTTCCGGGCCTGGGTGTGTAGGTCCTGCCCTCCAGCAGATACTCTGCATTGCCTGAAATCATGTAATAAACCTCGTATACATCATGGCAGTGCATTTTATACTCCATATCCCCTTCATCGCTGCGCGTATGGGCGTATACCACCCTCTGCGTCTTAAAACTTTCTTCCTGGTACATGGACCTCCTCCTTAAAAACACCGGCTGTCCCCAGCCGTCCCTGTCCTGCGCGGCCCCAAGCCGCAGGTGCATTTAACCCTATTCTAACATGGCTTGTGCTAATTGCAATATTTTTTTGTCTTCTGACAATGGTTTTTGCAATATACCTGTATTATAATGTGTCCTGTAAGCAAGAAAAACACAGCAAATAAATTGTTGCAAAAACCGAAAGGGCCCTCCCCCTTTCACACATTTTATCCCCCTTTATACACAGTAAAAGACCAGGCATCCCCAGTGCCTGGTCTTTGTGTAACTGCTGCTTTTTGGAAATTCTATGATTTTTCTGTGATTCGCTTTATGGCCAGATTGCCCTTGCCGCCTTGGCCTCCACTACCCGCTTCACGGCAATCAGGTAAGCGCCGGTGCGCAATGTGGCATTCTGTCTCTTTGCAATATCCCATACTGCTTCAAACGCAGGATCCATGATATCCTTCAGTTTCTCGTTGACTTCTTCCTCGGTCCAGCTCACGGATTGTATATTCTGAACCCATTCAAAATAAGAAACAACTACGCCGCCTGCATTGGCCAGGATATCAGGCACAACAGTAATGCCTCTTTCCTGGAGTATCCCGTCAGCGTCAGCGGCCACCGGGCCGTTTGCAGCCTCCACGATGATTTCCGCACGGATTTTATGTGCATTGGAAGCGTTAATCTGATTTTCAAGGGCTGCCGGCACCAGTACCCTGGCATCCATCTCCAGCAGTTCCTCATTGGTAATGCGGCTCATTCCCTCTTCATTGTAATCCTTTAACAGATTCTTTCTGTTAAGGGAGAGATAATCCAGGATAGCCGGTACGTTAAGTCCTTCCGGATTACAGATTCCGCCGGATACATCGCTGACCGCTATGATTTTCATTCCTTCCCTGTGAAGCAGCTTGGCTGTGATGCTGCCCACATTTCCCATTCCCTGAATGGCTACCGTGGTTCCCTGGACCGGAATTCCCATTTTATTCAGTATATTTTTTGTGGTATACATGACACCCCGTCCCGTGGCTTCATTTCTACCAAGGGCGCCTCCCAGGCAGATTGGCTTGCCTGTAACCACGCCGTGGATGCAGTGGCCCTTCAGCATACTGTAGGTATCCATCATCCAGCCCATAACAGCCGCATTGGTGCCTACATCAGGAGCCGGGATATCCTGTTCCGGCCCAATAAGGGGAGCAATGGCTGCCGTGTATCTTCTGGTGATTGCCCGGATTTCATTTTCAGACAGCTCATTGGGGTCGCAGACAACGCCGCCCTTGCCGCCGCCGTAAGGAATATTCACCACTGCGCACTTGAATGTCATCCACGCTGCCAGGGCCCTGACCTCGTCAGGATTTACCGCGGGATGGAAACGCACTCCGCCCTTGGCCGGTCCGCGGGATGTAGAGTGCTGCACCCTGTATCCCTCAAATACCTTAGTTGTCCCATCGTCCATCCGCACCGGAATCGCAACCTTAAGTTCCCTCTCCGGGTACTTAATGGCCTCTATGTCACTGTCCGTATAGCCCAGTATATCGGCTGCTTCCTTTACTACCTTTAACACATTGTCATAAGGATTATATAGTTTCTCCATACCTGTTCTCCTTTTCTGCCCGGCTGCTGCCTGTTTATAGTATCCCAATACTTAGTTCCCCTGATTCACCACTGACTCGATTCCCGCTATCTTAACGCACAGAATAAATATGTCCATGGCTGATTTTAACTCCTCCGGCGTGGGATAGGTGGGAGCAATGCGGATATTCCTGTCCTGCGGATCCCTCTTGTAGGGATAGGTTGCGCCTGCGCCTGTGAGCGTGACACCTGCCTCCTTAGCCAGCTGCACGGTACGCTTTGCACACCCCGAAAGCGTATCCAGGGAGATAAAATAGCCCCCCTTCGGACGGCTCCACACTGCCAGTCCGCTGCCTTCCAGTTCCTCCTCCAGACGGTTTAACACCATGTCAAATTTGGGCCTCAGCACCTCAGCCAGAGCCGCCATATGGGCGCGGATGTTTTCCGGTGTTTTGAAATACTGCACATGCCTTAGCTGGTTCAGCTTGTCATGTCCAATGGTCTGTGAGGACATATGGCCCTTAAACTCCTTCATGTTGTCCGGTCCTGAAGCAATAAGGGAAATACCTGCCCCCGGAAATGTTATCTTGGAGGTTGAGAAGAAATAGTAAGCCCTGTTTGGATGGCCGCCGGCCTCACATGCCTCCAGGATATTTTTAAGGGGCACTTCCTGGTAAATATGGTGCACGCCGTAGGCATTGTCCCAGAATATCCTGAAATCCGGGGCAGCCGTCTCCATAGACGCCAGGCGGTCCACCACCCGGTCGCTGTAGCATACTCCCTGAGGATTGGAATGAAGGGGAACGCACCAGATTCCCTTGATGGAAGCATCCTCCCTTACCATGGCTTCCACCATCTCCATGTCAGGTCCGTCCTCCAGAAGCGGGACCGGAATCATCTGGATTCCCAGCTCCTCGCAAATCTGGAAATGCCTGTCGTACCCCGGGACCGGACAAAGGAATTTCACAGGACTGCCCTTATATGCATAGAAGCTCCATGGCTTTTCTCCCTGTGTTCCGAAAAGACAGTGGTACGCCATGGTGTCAAACATCAGATTCAGACTGGAATTACCGCCTATTATAATCTGGTCCGGCTTCAGGCCCAAAAGCCGGCCCAACAGACGCCTGCACTCAGGAATTCCTTCTAAAACGCCGTAATTCCTTGCATCCGTACCGTCCTCCAGCGTACAGCCCTCTGGAAACTCCAACAGGCCCATGTTCATATCCAACTGGGCTGCTGCGGGTTTTCCCCTGGCCATATTCAGTTTCAAATTCAATTTCTTGGCTTCCTGGAACTGTATGGTAAGCTCTTTTAACATATCATTCAGTTCCTGTTTGGAATATTCCGTTACATGTCTCATTCATGGCCTCCGCATCAAACATTAGTCAGATATATTTGTTCTTGCCTTTATTATAAAAATATCCTAGAATAAAAACAAATATTTATATTTGAATAAAACATATAATCAAAAACTTATAGGAGGTGCAGCTATGTTCAGCGGGATGAATTACGTATACGAAGTCTATAAGGAACAGAGCTTTTCCAAGGCTGCTGAGAACCTTTACATATCCCAGCCGGCCCTCAGTTCCATGATTAAGAAGATTGAGACAAAGATAGGCATGCCCCTCTTTGACCGGAGCACCAGCCCCATCCAGCTGACGGAATGCGGCAAAAAGTACATCAAGACCGCCGAGAAAATCATGGACCTGGAAAATGAGTTCGCCTACTATGTGGGCAATCTCCAGGAGCTGAAAACAGGCCGTCTGTCCGTGGGCGGGACCTATCTCTTCTCATCCTTCATTTTTCCACCCATCATTGATAAGTTCCGCAGGGCCTACCCTCACGTGAAGCTGAACCTGTTTGAGGGACACACCCCGCTGCTGGAGCAAAAGCTCTTTGCCGGGGAACTGGACATTATCATAGACAACTATCTGCTGGACGCGGGCATCTATGAAAAGGAGCGCTTCATGGAGGAACGCCTGCTGCTGGCTGTTCCCTCCTCCTTTGACAGCAACCGGAGAGCGGTAAAATACCAGCTTAAGGCTTCCGACATAAAGCGCTGCCTTCACCAGAACGATACCTTTCCGGCCGTATCCCTAAAAAAGTTCAAGGATGAGCCCTTTGTCATGCTGCGGTCCCACAATGATACCAGGGAACGTGTGGACGCCATACTGGGCCGGGCAGGAATCCAGTTAAACTATACCTTAAAGCTGAACCAGCTCTTAACCACCTATCACCTGACAGAGTACGGCATGGGCGCCTCATTTGTCAGCGATACCGTGGTCAAATGCCTTCCGGAAAACCCGGATATCATATATTATAAGATTGACGACCCTGAGGCAGTAAGAGATGTTTACCTGTATTATAAAAAAAATAAATACCTGACCCGGAGCATGATTGAATTTATCAAAATGGCAATTCCGGGCATTGAGAAAAACTCGGAGAAATATGTATAATCATATGCTTATAAGTGTTATAAGTGTCATTTTTTGCAGCAAATAAAAATACATAAGGGGGTAAGAAACATGGTTGGATGGCCAGAAATCCTTAAAAAGGAAAACCTGACAAGAGAAGAAAAAAAATGTATCTGCAACCGACTCATGACCACGGAGAGCCACATGGAACAGCTGATACTGAAGCATTTCACAGAGGAGGATTTCCGCAGGGTCTGGATGCGCAAAATCGGCGGAGGCGTAATTGGCGGCAAGGCCTGTGGCCTGCTGGTTGCCAGGAAGCTGATTGAACTCAGCATGCCGGAGTACGCAGAGCATGTGGAACCCCATAACTCCTTTTTCATCGGCACGGATGTTTTCTACCGGTATCTGGTATATAACCGCTGTGCGGAGTTAAAGGCCAGACACCGTCTGGAAAAGGAACATTTTAAGGAGACCGAGGAACTGACCAAACGGCTGCGGGGCGGTTCCCTGCCTGAAGATATACGTGAAGAGCTGAGCGATATGCTGGACCACTACGGGACCACCCCTATCATTGTCCGTTCCAGCAGCATCATGGAGGACGGATACGGCAATGCATTCTCCGGCAAATACGAATCCATCTTCTGTATGAACCAGGGCACCAAGGAGGAACGGATGGAGGAACTGGAGGAAGCCATCCGCCGGGTATATGCCAGCACCATGAACGAACAGGCCATTGAATACCGCAGGAAACGCCACCTGCTGGATGTGGATGAACAGATGGCCCTGCTGATTCAGCAGGTGGCCGGGCAGCAGTACGGCGACCTCTATATGCCGGTGGCTGCCGGTATGGGCTGCTCCTATAACCCTTATAAATGGATGGAGCACCTGAATCCGGAAGCAGGAATGCTGCGCATGGTCATGGGGCTGGGGACCAGGGCTGTGGAGAGGACGCCCGGCGATTACCCCCGTCTTATCGGTCTTGACAGGGCGCAGGCCAACTTAAGGACCACCCTGGCTGAACGCCACAAATTTTCCCAGCGCAAGGTGGATGTCCTGGATTTTGGAACCAAGTCGCTCTGCACCAAGTCCCTGGAAAAAATACTGGACCTCTTTCCCAAATGGCAGAAGAAAATGGTGCTGAGCAGGGATACGGATGCCGAGGACATGCTGGCCGAACGCCATATATACAGAACCATCTACTTTGCGGACTGCCAGGGTATGGTGGACAATCTGGAGTTCATACGGATGATGCGCACCCTCATGAAGATGCTGGAGAAAGAATATGAACGCCCGGTGGATGTGGAATTTGCCGTCACCAGTCCGGAGGAAGGCATATGGAGGCTGAACCTGCTGCAATGCCGTCCCCTTCAGACCGCCAAATCCGAACAGGTACATATACCGGACGGCGTGGACCACGAATTTCTCTTTGACGTGCGCAGAACATCCATGCGCCGGTCCAAGGAGGAGCCCATCGACTACATTGTGTGGGTGGATCCTCAGAAATACTATGAATACGAATATGCCAAGAAGCCGGACGTGGCCCGTTTAATCAGCCGCATCAACCAGTATTTTGAGGATACGGATAAGAAGCTGATGCTGCTGGTGCCCGGCCGCATCGGAACCTCGTCCCCTGAATTAGGCGTACCCGTGGTCTACGCGGAAATCAGCCAGTTCAGCGCCATCTGCGAGGTGGCTTACGGAAAGGCAGGCTACCACCCGGATCTTTCCTACGGCAGCCACATGTTCCAGGACATGGTGGAAGCAGATGTGTATTACGGCGCCATCAATGACAACAGCAAGACCAGGCTGTACCGCCCTGAACTCCTTACCAGATATCCTGAGGTGCTGAAGGATATTCTGCCCGGTGAATCCCAGGAACTGGCTGACATCGTAAAGATCCATGATGTAAGCAGGTCCGGTGCCACACTAACCCTGGATGCCCAGGAGGGCCGTGCGGTGTGCCGGATACGCGGGGAACAGCAGACTGCCGAGCGGTAAGGGGAATACAGCGCCCCATAAAACAGGCTGGAAACATGAGACATGATACCTGTATCATGTCAGACTGCAGATAAATCGGTGCTCAGGACGCAAGTCCGGGCACCGAACTACTTTAACATAGCCTGATTTTTTAAAATTTTATATTAAAAGGCAGGGACAATCAAACATTCTTTTACTGCCAATATTAGAATTTCTGACTTCTGCGCTTGTTCTTAATCAATTCTAAATCAGGATTCACTCTATCTTTCTGCTGCCGATACATCCGGCAAAACATACTGCACGTTCAACTTTAGAAATACGGATTCAGCAAAAAATCCCATAAAAAAACACTCCGACGATTTCTGGATATACTGACAGTTTTTAAATAACCTAAAAAAACGCATCAGGCTCATACTAATCATGAAGCCTGTACAAGGCCAATCAACAGAAAGGAGTGAATCATATGAATTTATGCAATTGTGACGCCAAAGTTCCTGTATCACAATGCGGGTGCAGCAAAGAGCTTCCCGCTCCCGGACCAGGTGTACAGCTGGCCATTGCCACTGTTCCCATGCAGCCCTGGGAAACGCCTTATGAGCCATCCAAAGCCCTGAAACAGGGAACTATCTTTCCCTGCCTGGATCTGCCGTTTTTTATAGTAGGAGGTGAAAAAAATGCCTGACCGCTGCCAGCTGCTTCAGCAGATTAATGAGATAAGTTTTGTTGTCAATGACCTGAACCTGTATCTGGATACCCACCCAACAGACGACCAGGCATTAGACGCGTTCAGCCAGGCCATGGCCCAGAGAAAACAGCTTCTGGATTCCTTTGCCAAGGAATATGAACCCCTTACCCTGAACTGTGTCTGCCCTGAAACCAATAACAAGTCCGAATCCCATACCAAGTATCCCGGCCAGAAGCATTTTACCTGGTCAGACGGACCTCTGCCATGGGACTGCCCGGAACATTAAAATAAGGAGGTGTCTAACCATGTGGACTTATGAAAAACGGTTACAATTTCCCGTAAAAATTACCCAGACCTGTCCCAAGACAGCGTCCCTGATTATCAGCCAGTTCGGAGGTCCTGACGGCGAATTAGCTGCTTCCATGCGTTATCTTTCCCAGCGTTACACCATGCCATGCAAGGAAGTGGGCGGACTGCTGACAGATATTGGCACAGAAGAGCTTGCCCATCTGGAAATGATCTGCGCCATTATCTATCAGCTGACCAAGAATCTGACCCCGGAACAGGCCAAGACAGCAGGCTTTGACGCCTATTATATCGACCACACCACGGCTCTTTGGCCTACGGCTGCTGCAGGTGTTCCCTTTAATGCCTGCGAATTCCAGTCCAAAGGCGATGCCATAACAGACCTTCATGAGGACCTGGCGGCAGAACAGAAAGCCAGGACCACGTATGACAACCTGATCCGCATTATTGAAAACCCGGAGGTAAGAGAACCCCTTAAATTCCTCCGGGCCAGGGAAGTCGTGCATTTCCAGCGTTTCGGGGAGGCACTGGAAAAGATAAAGTCCAAGCTGGATGAAAAGAATTTTTACTACTTCAATCCTGAGTTTGATAAGCAGTTTGTACAGAACCAGAAATAAAAGATAAAACACGACGCTGCTTCGTATACTGAACTGTATGCGGAGCAGCGGACTACATACACTAACTTTGGAGGTTTTACGTGATTAACTCAACTGACACTCAAAGGGATTCCTGGAAAACAAATTGGGGATTTATCCTGTCCTGCATCGGTTCCTCCGTTGGAATGGGCAATATATGGATGTTTCCCACCAGAGTCTCCAAATACGGCGGCGGCACCTTTCTGCTTCCCTATTTCCTCTTTGTCATTATGATAGGCCTTTCCGGCGTTATCGGAGAAATGGCATTCGGCCGCGCCGCCCGCTCCGGCCCTATAGGCGCCTTTGGCCAGGCCATGGCCAGCAGGGGAAAAGGACGGCGTCTGGGAGAAGCCATCGGATATATCCCGGTTCTGGGCTCCCTTGCCCTGGCTATCGGATACTCTGTCATCGTGGGCTGGATCCTTTGCTACAGCGCCGGTTCCCTGACCGGTTCTGTACTGGCTCCCGGAGATGTGAACGGCTTTGCCCTTGCTTTTAGCTCCATGGCCCGATCCTTCGGCAATAATTTCTGGCAGACCGTGGGACTGGTTATCACCTTTATCATCATGGTACTGGGCATATCCGGCGGTATTGAAAAAATCAACAAAATAATCATGCCCCTATTCTTCCTCTTGTTCCTGGGACTGGCTGTCTACATAGCATTCCAGCCCTCTGCCGCAGATGGATACCGCTATATCTTCCGTATTGACATTAAAGGCCTGGCAGACCCCATGACATGGGTATTCGCCCTGGGACAGGCTTTCTTCTCACTGTCACTGGCAGGCAACGGCACCTTAATCTACGGTTCCTATCTGGATGACCGGGAGGATGTGACAAATGCAGCATGGAAGGTAACTCTTTTTGACACCCTGGCAGCCCTGCTTGCTGCTCTTGTCATCATCCCGGCCATGGCAACTGCGGGATCCGGGCTGGATGAAGGCGGTCCCGGACTGATTTTTATTTACCTTCCCAACCTTTTTAAATCCATGCCCGGAAGCCGTATCCTGGTTATCGTATTCTACACAGCCGTACTGCTTGCCGGGATTTCTTCCCTGATTAATCTGTTGGAGACACCCATTGCCGCTTTACAGCAGCAGTTTAAGCTCAGCCGGAGGACATCTGTCTCCGTGATAGCGGCTGCCGCCCTGGCAATCGGACTGTGCATCCAGGGCATTGTATCCGGGTGGATGGACTTTGTATCCATCTATATCTGCCCTCTCGGAGCAGGTTTGGCCGGTATTATGTTTTTCTGGGTATTTGGATCGGACTATGCGAAAAAAGAAGTGGAAAAAGGCCGTCCGCGTCCCGCAGGACCCTGGTTTTCTTTCATGACATCCTATCTGTTCTGCGGTCTTACGGCTGCGGTCTTTGTTTTGGGAATTGTATTTGGAGGAATCGGGTAGTATAATTATATCAATGATACATGTGATTCCCTGTCATCAGCAAGCTGACAGGGAGTCTTCTTTTATTCACGAAAGACGAGGTAGCTTATGAAATCTTCACCATCTCAAGAAAATCCACTGGGCATTCTGCCCGTGAACCAGCTTTTGGCCCGTTTCGCCATTCCCAGCATCATAGCCATGCTGGTCAGCGCCCTGTATAATATCGTAGACCAGTTTTTCATCGGAAGAAGCGTGGGCATGCTGGGAAATGCTGCCACCAACGTGGCCTTTCCCCTTACCATTACCTGTACTGCCATCTCCCTGATGTGCGGCATCGGCGGGGCTGCCAATTTTAATCTGTCCCTTGGCAGCGGCGAAAAAGAGGAAGCCACACGCTATGCAGGCAACGCTGTATTTATGCTGGCTGCCATAGGGGTCCTCCTATGTCTCACGGTCAGGCTTTTCCTGAAACCGCTTATGATTGTATTTGGGGCCACTCCGGATGTTCTGGACTATTCACTGACCTATACCGGAATCACGTCCCTTGGATTTCCATTCCTTATCCTGACCACAGGCGGCTCCAACCTGATCCGTGCAGACGGCAGTCCCCGTTTTTCCATGATGTGTACCCTAACCGGCGCCGTCCTCAATACCATACTGGACCCGTTGTTTATCTTCGGCTTCCACATGGGGATGGCGGGGGCCGCACTGGCTACCATCATCGGGCAGATCATATCCGGCATCATGGTCATTGTATACCTGACCCGGTTTAAGACAGTGCACCTGTCCCTGGGCTCCCTTGTGCCTGTGCCATCCCATATGAAGGCCATTGCCGCCCTGGGTATGGCCCCCTTCTTTAACCAGATGGCCATGATGGTGGTACAGATTGTAATGAACAATATCCTTCGCTATTACGGAGCCCAATCCCATTATGGAAGTGAGATTCCCCTGGCCTGCGCAGGCATCATAACCAAGGTGAACATGATATTTTTCTCCCTGGTCATCGGTCTGTCCCAGGGATTACAGCCTATTGTCAGCTTTAACTACGGCGCCAGGAAATTCAGGCGGGTCCGAGAAGCTTATCTGAAAGCTGTGCTCATCGCAACTATGATTTCCACCCTGTCCTTCCTGTGCTTCCAGCTGATACCCAGGCAAATCATCGGCATCTTTGGCTCAGGCAGCGAGGAATACTTTCACTTTGCGGAACAATACTTCCGCATATTCCTGTTCTTCACATTTTTAAACGGGCTCCAGCCTATCACGGCTAATTACTTTACGTCCATCGGAAAGGCGGCAAAGGGTATCTTCATCTCCCTTACCAGGCAGATCATCTTCCTTCTGCCCCTGATAGTGGTCCTTCCCATGTTCCTCGGCATTGAGGGCGTGATGTACTCTGCACCGGTTGCTGATTTAATGGCTGCCCTCCTGGCCCTGGTATTTGTTACCAGGGAGCTTCGCAGAATGCGGGGTATGGAAGAAGAGATGAACTGCGGGGCGGAGATGGCGGACTAATCGCAGCCTGAAGGATTGGCGGCCTGACGAATTGGCAGCCTGACAGATTGACAGCCTGACGAATTGGCAGCCTGACAGATTGGCGGCCTGACGCATTAAGGGCGGCTCAGATGTCCCTTGCAGCCCGGATAAAAAAATCCTCCTGGCCGAAATTGCCGGACTTAAGAATCAGCTCCATCCCTTCCTGTCCCGCAGGATACATAACCGGAACCCCCGGGGCAATGGACCGTCCGATATAAAAGGTGTGCATTACCAGTTTCTGCATGACGGCGCCTGACGTCTCCCCTCCTGCTGCTATGATTCTTTTTCTTCCAGATTCCAAGGCATAGGCAGCTGTCCCGGCCAATAATTCCTCGTTATAATGTTCCAGGGGCGGGTAGGACTCCCTCCACTCTGCTTTTATATGATTTACCTCATCAGGCGGCGCCGAAGTGTACACCAGCGCTGCCTGATCTTTATTTTCTTCCAGGAATGCCCTGATGTGTTCCATTGTCTGGATGCCCTGCACAAACCGGAGGGGATGGATACGCAAAGAAGCACCGCCCTTTGACTCATAATACCTGATTTGTGTCCTGGTGGCCTCAGAACAGCTTCCGGCCAGTATGACAGGGGCCGTACAACGGGACGGTGTGTGAACATTTCTCTCCTCATCCGGTTCCCATGTACGGGCAATCATCCTGAGCAGACCGGATCCGCCTGACAAAAGCGGAAGATTCCCGTATTGTTCAGCAATCATTCTCCCGTGCTTCTCTTCATAATAATCCGGTATCAGGTAATAATGCCCTGTTTTTTCATAAGGCCTGAACTCCCGTTCCAGTTCACCTGCTCCCAGGTTGAAGCAGGGGTAGCGGCTCTGCCTCTCCATTAGGTACTTTAGCCTGGAATCCCTCATTGGGTTCAGAGGGTGATCCTTCATCGGACTATCTTCCAGCAGTACTCCATTGACATACAGCTTTCCATCCTTCACGCTTCTTCCATTTTCCAGCAAAGCAGGGCATAAAAGCGTGTACGGTATGTCCCACCGTTTTAGGGCGGCATCCAGAACCGGGCCTATGTTTCCACTTTCCGTGGAATCAAAGGTGGAACAATATTTAAAATACAGCATACGTGCCCCATGGGCCTTCAGCCAGGAAAATGCAGCCATACTCCGGTCCACCGCCTCGCCGGGAGGACAGGTTCTGGTTTTCAGTGCTATGACTACTGCCTGGGCCTCCAAGATATCCTCATCCTCCCTCTCAGGTATCCCGTTGCTGAGTATCACATTTGCGCCTCCTGCCTGAAGAAAGGAGGCAGCATCGCTGGCCCCTGTGAAATCATCTGCCACACATCCTAATATCATACTTTAACCTCTCTTATAAACCCTTTAAGGCCTTGGCAGCTGCCTCCACGCCTGAATCCATGCTGCTCAGGATTGGTTTTGTGATATCTGCCAGACATGGGATCAATACGCTCATGCTGGCCTGTGCCAGGACCAGAACATCATACTGGTTCCCCGTATCCCGAATCAGCGATTCCAGTATCTGATTATGCTTTTCCTGATTCTTCTCCACTGTCAGCGCTTCAAACGCATCGGAAGCCAAATAGGAATCCACCACAACCTTCTTTTTCTCTGCTTCTGCAATACGGTTTATGAGCCTCGCACTTGGCTCCAGCGTGGTTTTCACCGTGCCGTATACAGCTATCTTTTCACCCTTTTCCACTGCAAAGCGGGCCATGGGTTCATCAATTTTAAGGTAAGGAATCTTTAAAAGGGGTCTTATGACATCCACTCCCTCCCCCACCGAGGAACAGGCGTTAAGAATCAGCTCTGCTCCCCAGTCCTGTGCTTCAAGAGCATATGTTAAAAGCCGCCTGGTAACCTCCTTTGTCAGCATTCCTTCCTTTTTCACATCATTTAAAAGACTATCATCCACAATGTTCATCACCTCGGCGTCCGGTACCAGCGCCTTAAGCCTGCTGTTGATGCCGTCGCAGGTAACAACTGTGGTATGGATTACCGCAACCTTTCTTTCCATATGCCCCTCCTGATTCTATAAAACTACATTTCTTCTTACCAGCGACTTCTTCTTTGCCATTTCCATATAATCCTCAGGCAGTTTCCTTACCTGACGCCCTGCCCCCAGGATTGCCAGATACATTTCACAGGCCCTCTCCACATTGTCGCTGGATATCATGGCATCTTCCATGGTAAGACCTGTGCCGATGGCGCCATGGCTGGCCATGAGCAGGCCTGCGTTTGTCCCAATGGTATTCCTTACATGCGCTGCCAGCTCACCGGATCCTGGAGGTGCAAACGGGGCCACCAGTATCTCCCCGCCCAGATACACCACGCCCTCAATATCAATGACCGGCACCTTCTCAACGCCGTCCATGGCGCTGACAGCCGTGGCAAATTTGGAGTGTGTGTGCACGATGCAGTTTACCTCCGGTCTTTCCTTATAAATACCCAGATGCATGGAAAATTCAATGGAGGGCTTATAGGGTCCCGACACCACATTTCCCTCCATATCCCCCACAGCCAGATCCTCCGGCTTCATCGTGAGATACGGTCTGGCTGACGGGGTAATGACAAACAATGGTTCTCCCTCCACCCTGGCGCTGATATTGCCTGCTGTACCCAATGCATACCCCTTGTCCACCATGGTCCTGCATCCCCACATGACCTGCTCTTTTGCTTTTTGTATTGCTCTTTGTATTGTTTCCTGTGACATATGATTTTCTCCCCTCTTTGGTTCCTATTATTTTAATCGCTGTTAATTCAAATATATTTTCGTATCAGCCTGGCAATCTCATGTGCGTCCTGCGCCCTCCGCATGGCGCTTATATTACCCTCGTCCTCCAGCAAATCGAACAGCTGGTAGAGTGCGGGCAAGTGTCTGGTCTTATCCGGTGTGGCCAGCACCACGATAATATCGGCATCCATATATCCGTTAAAGGACAGTTTTTCAGGAAGCCTGAGAAACGACATTCCCATGCTGTAAACACCGTCATCCACGCCTGCATGGGCGATAATCACGCCGTCTGCAATCATGATGAACCGTTTATCTGTTTCCACCATATCAATGGCTTTTTCAATATAATTCCTGTTAATAAAGCCATTGTCCAGCAGCGGTGCGGATGCCATACGGATTGCATTCTGCCAGTCGGGCATTTCCCGGGTAATCTGAATCCTCTCGTCCGGCAGCAGGAAGGGCAGACGGCTCTGAAGCTTTACTTCTCCCTCCGATACCCGTATGTTATCCAATACCTTTTCCCTGAATGATTTCTTGGCAATATCATTGGCAAAAGGAAACACCACAAACTGTTTTTTATCTGTCTCCAGCCTTACGGTGGAGAACACTATCTGAAAATCCTTATCATATTCATAAAAATCCCTTAAGGACAGGCACTCTAAAAATTCAATCTCAGGCAGAAGCTCTGACAGAGACACAAAGAGATACTGCGATACGGTAAGTCCATTGGTACACACCACCACGGCCCTCTCTTTTTCCTGGACCTGAATCAGCTTTCCCTCCTTATGAAGCCATGATGCAAAGAGAACCGTAATATACACAAGCTCAGGGTCCGGAAAGGTGCATGTGAGATACACTTCATAGGGCCTTACGGCCTTTCTCACAATTTCATGAAGATACTGGTATTTTGGCAGTATCATGTCCGTGATATCCGGTTCCACATGATATCCATACCAGATCCGGTACACGGCAGGCTTCATGTGCTGATAAAGGATTTCCAAAAATTCCGCCCTTCCGTCCAGGCGCACACAGCTGATGGACTCAAAACGTTCCAGCATGTGCATGCCCGCGTCCCTGAGCAGCTCCAGATTCCCCATATCTTCATATACCCTGTTATGGACCTTTGAAATTTGTATCTGAACCGCAAAATATACGATCTCATTTTCGTCCTTTATCCTGTACTTATCTGCAAAGGCGGCCACCACAGAATACTCTTTGGTGGTGGTTACCAGGCGGTACTGGTCCATGGCTTCCACGGTCTTTTCATTTTTAATCCGAATCAGGGTAAAATAAAAAATATACAGAAGCTCCTTCAGACGTTCATCTGTAAATTGAAGCTGAAGCTTATTTTCTATCTCCTCGATATTTTCCCTGAGATCCTTTACCCCTTCCTCCCTGATTCCGTATATACGGTTCAGGTTCTCCTCACCGCCCGGCATGTTCAGAAGCTTTCTGAGGGCATGTGTCAAAAGCTCTCTTTTGTGATATTCACTTCCGTAAAGGCGGTACCCTTCCTTCCTGTTATACGCCAGCTCCAAACTGAATCTGTTTACCCGTTCCTGTACCTTCTTTAAGTCACTGAGCAGCGTGTTTTTACTGATTTGAAGCTCCTCTGTAAAATGATAGGTGGAAAGCTCATCCTCATGGCAGAGCAGCCGTAGCTCAATCCAATATGCCCGCTCCTCGTCCGAATAGGTATAGGAGGACTTGGTGATTGCTGTTTCTTTGGCGGAATAATGCTCAGCCACCGGACCGGGCACCATAAAGTACCCGGTCTTCAGCCGCTTAATCTCCGGATGGCCGTTTTCCCTAAGATAGTCATTGATTTTGTCAAAGCTATAGCTGAGCTGCTTTCTCGTAAGATGGAACTTTTCCTCCAGCCCCTTGCCTGTAGCTGATGAATTATCTACAATCTCCTGAAAAATCATATAACTTCTGCTATCCAGATACACGATATCACCTCATCAATTCGATTGCTTACTGTCCCGCCTTGGCATTTCCAGCCTCCAGAGCCGCGTCTTCCCTGGCCTCACGCATTAAATCACGGTAATATAAAATAAATCCTGCCAGCCAGACTGCGAATATAATCAAAGGCATAAAGTTACCCTTTAAAAACATAAACAGATGGGAAATAGAATATGTAAATACAGGACCATTAATCAGGCTGTTGCTGATCAGCTCTCCCGCCTGAAGGTCGATACTGCCTGTTGCGATGGCTAACTCTGTCATGAACGGTGCAAAGGCAGTTCCCACCCACAGGAACACCGGAGCGCCGATGACGCAGAGGATAGACATTTGAAGCAGGTTTCCTCTTGTCACCAGAAATGCCGGCAATGCCAGGGATGCGCTCATAAGACCTGCAAAGGGAAGGATTTCATTGCCCGGCAGCACCATGGAATAAATCAGCATAAACGGTATGCTCCAAAGGATAGCCAGCCATATCTCATTACAGCCGCCAAGGATAGGCCAGTCCAGACCTACAATCAGAGTCTTTCCTTCAAACTTTTTATTCATGAAAGCGCTGACCGCCTCAGAAATGGGAGACAAGGCCTGCATGAAATATTTGGCCACCACCGGGAACAGCGTCATGGCAGCTGCAGCCTTGATTCCTGTGGTAAGAATCTGGGCCAGGGAATACTTTGCGAGAATTCCAAACAGGCAGCCCAATATAAATCCCATCACATGGTTTTCCGCAAAAATACCAACCTTGTCTTTTAACATATCTGTGTCAAACTCTCTGTTAAGTCCCGGAATTTTTCTTAAAACAAGGGCAATCGGGTATAAAATAGCTCCAAAGAATAACGTAGCATGGGTCACGGACACACCTGGAATTCCTGTAAGCTTTTCAATTCGGTGCTGATGTGCGTCCGAAGATTTAAGTTCCAGTATAATCTGAACCGCCGCAATCACAAAGGCCAGAATTACACTATGAGTAATGGATACCACGGCAACTGCCGTAAATATCTTAAGCCATACATTCCATAAATCTGCGTTGATGGTATTTGTCTTGTTGAGAAGAATCATCACTACATTGACTGCTATCAAAAGCGGAAACATGAGAAATGCATAGGGCCATGCCCATGATATGGTAGCCATGGTGCTCCATCCGCCGTCAACAATGGGCAGCGAGATTCCCGTAGAGGTCATGATGGCCTGGGCGGCCGGGGTTATGCTGTCCTTCATAAAGGATATGAGAAGATTCATGCCCGTAAATGCCACGCCAAGTGTGATGCCGGATGAAATCGCGTCCTTTATCTTCATCCCCACCAGTATACTGCCGACAATCATTATAATCGGTACAAATATGGGAGCCCCTAATCCCAAAAAGAAATTAACAACATTTGTTAATACCTGCATACCTTACCCCTCCTTCTGCCTATCAGCTTTTGTTGACCGCATCAATGAGCTTTTTCAGTTCATCTTCCTGCCTGACCCCTGTCAGGAATGCGATTCCGTTGATAACAGGTACCGGATATTCCTTTACCGTCTTTGTGATGGTTATATAAGCCACACAGTCTTTTATATCCCTGTCCAGGGACTTGATATTAACCGCGTCCACCACCGCGTCCACCTTTCTCTCTTTAAGCAGACGGTTTACCTTACTGGCAACAGCCTGTGACGTGGCAACTCCATTAGCACATGCAACTATAATTCTCTTCATATGTTCACCCTATACCTTCCATTGATAATACCAGATTAAAATATGCTTCTATATTAGCAGCCTGCCTCAGCCTTTCCATAAAATCAGGTCTCTGGCAATTGTTTACCAGTATCTGAAGCAGTTCCACATGGGCATCCCCCACCGCCTCCTGCTTAAAACCAAGCAGAAATACAAACCGCACCATATGGACTACCTCGTTGGCAGCCATCTCCCTCCATGGAATCGGTTCCTTCAGGCGGATACAGGCAATAAATGCATTCTTAATGCATCCCGGGTCTGTATGGGGTATGGCCACTGCATATGGCTCTATGGGGAGGGCCGTAGGATATTCCTTCTCTCTTTCCTTTATGCTTTCAAGAAAATCCCCTGTCACATATCCCAATTCCATAAGCCGCCCGGCCATTACCTCGAATAATTCGTCTGTGTTTCTCACATCCAAATCCAGCTGAATCAGGTCCTTGTATACAATATCTCCCGTCATGATTTGGTACTCCTCATTAATTAATATTAAAGTTACACGCGCGCTCATGTATCTTCTCCATATCTGCATTATAAAGGCCGGACATGTGTATTTCAATTCAAATAGGGTCCATATTTTGTGCAATATGATGCTCATTCCTGTGATGCGCAATTATTTTATACATAATTGTGCCTTATTTCCCCTGTTTCACCCGGATACCATGTCACTATTCACAACAACATGGTTTACCAAATCACATGGCAGAATACACCTTCTTATTGTTCCACAAAAAAATCCTGATGACAGGTACTTCTCAAACCGTCATCAGGATTCTCCCTTTATTCTGTTTTCTGCGGCTGTCCAATCTTCTCTCCCAGCCTCACACCCAGCCGTCAATCACATCAATTGAAAACTTAAAATGGTCTTCCGGCATACCCTGCTCCTTCAGCCGCCGTCTGATGGTCTTCATATAATGGTTTGATATGGCCCTGCATATTTCCTCCGTATTTCCGGTGCGGCACACGTCCACCAGTTCCTTGTGGATGGGGTACTGGCGGTCTATCATGGCCCGGCTGTCAGGGTTGCCCGCATAATAATTGATGGCATTTCCATAGTTTAAGTCCGTCCATCCCTTAATCAGCCGCGGTAAGCCGGTGGAACGTATGATGGCCTCATGAAGCATGTTATCACAGGCAATGGATTTGTTATAATCTGTTTCCTTTAAGTCCTTCATGGATTCCAATGCAGCATCCATCTCCGCAAAGGCAGTCTCTGAAAACACTCCTCTGCACAGCTTTACTGCCAAAATCTCATAGGTGGCCCTCAGCAGATAAATCTCGTAAATGTCCTCCAGGGTGATATTTTTCACCGAACACCCCACATTCCTCACATATTCCACCAGGCCTTCCTGTTCCAGCTGTCTTAAAGCCTCCCGGATCGGCCCGCGGCTCACCCCGAGTTCGTCCGAAATATCCTGTTCAATAATTCTCATTCCCGGCGCCAGCTCGTGGTTGAATATTTTCATACGAATGACGTCCACCACATTTTCACGCAGTGTCTGATACGTTAATTTTCCCATAAAAGCAATTCCTTTTCATAATCCCACAACAATTCCAGTGTATTCTGTCACAAAATAATAGTATCATAAGAAAATCCCACGGTAAACATATTGTCCGAAAAAATGACAAAACTCCGGCACCTTGGATCACAAGCGCCGGAGTTTATCTTAGGCTTTAGCCTTTCTTAATGGTTACAGGCCGCATATACCCTTGATGACATAGGATACAAAGATGCCCACATAATTTCCGCAGGCTCCGGCTATTACACCCATGATTAAGCCGACGTTAATCAGGGATTTCCAGTCTGCGCCTGCCGCGGTCAGGGATGAGGTTGGTCCGTCTACAATACATCCCACCATGGACAGGATTACATACTCATACTTAATCTTAAATATGCGGCAGATAATAAGGTGCAGTACAATACATCCCACCAGCATAAACAGTACATACAGGGTCATCATAAGCGCGGAACCGATGAACTGCTGCAAATCCACAGCAAATCCAATGGTTGCAAGGAAGGTCAGGGAAATAAACAGACCCAGATCAAGATTTCCGCGCAGCTTCTGGACAGGCTTTAACTGTGCCAGGCCAATGGATACCGTGGTAAGAATCAGCAGCCTTCCCGCTTTCCAGAAGGTATCCGGAAAAATAGACTGCGCAATCACAGTACATACAAAGGAAACGCCGAAACCAATGGTCAAAAGCCATGCAATATCCCGGATAGACCATCTCTTATCAGACATCAGGGGCTCGTCCTCTCCGTCGTCCAGCTCCTCTTTTGTAAACTGGTAAGGCCACAGCTTGTTCCAGCGTTTGGACGCCTTTAAGATAGCCGGAGCCGCAAACAGAAATACCATTAAGGGGGTGGACACCACGTAGTCAGCTGCATTGGCTGCCGCAAGGGTTTCTCTTGAACAGTCCAGACCGGTTGCAATAGCTGTCAGGTTAGGTGTTCCGCCTGTGTAGGTGCCTACAAACATGCCGGCGCACTTCCAGCCCTCGGTAATCCTTGGAGCAAAGAATAATCCCAGTATGATGGCAATAAAACATACAGAAAAAATAGCGGATACCAAAGCAATGACCGGCTCCCTGTTCAGCTTCTTCAGCTCACGCATATTCATGCTGAGCAGACAGATGGATATGGCGGGCGTCACGCAGTATGTAGACAACGCACTGTAAAAATCATGTGAAATCGGCACCACATGGGTGTTGGAAAGAATAATTCCCAATACCACTACTGTCAAAACCGGCCCCAGTGACTTAAATGCTTTGAATCTCTGTAACCAAAGCGCGAATGCTACCATGATTAAAATCACGAATATCAGGCCTTCGGTACGTGTAATAAGTGCTTCCATCTTTTTTTCCTCTTCACCTTTCATATATTGATGATTGTAGATTGTGGATTGTCAACAATCCGTATTAACATTATATTAACACAAGTTTTAAAAATATTCAATATACAAAAGCAAAAACTATGTTTTTTATGCATTATTTCCAGTTTCTGTTGATTTTCAGGTTAAACCAGACCTGGCTGTGTCTCCCGCCGCATGCACAAGCCAAAAAAGCAAGAAAATCCCGCAGACAAGCCAATACGGCCTGCCTGCGGGATCCGATCCCCATCTTATATATTTATTCTGCGCGATACAGGGCAGACTACACAATACCCTGTCCCAGCATAGCCTCAACCACCTTCTCAAATCCGGCGATATTAGCACCAGCCACATAGTTGCCTGCAACCTGATAGCGCTCTGCTGCCTCTGATACCTTTGCAAAAATATTTACCATGATGGTGTGAAGCTTATCGTCCACTTCCTCAAAGGACCATGACATTCTTAAGGCGTTCTGGCTCTGCTCCAGTCCGGAAGTTGCCACGCCGCCTGCATTGGCAGCCTTACCCGGCATAAAGAGAATCTTCTTCTCCACAAACAAGTCTGTGGCTTCCCTGGTGGACGGCATGTTAGCGCCCTCTGCCACTGCAAAGCATCCGTTGGCGAGAAGTGTCTGGGCATCGTCCAGATTCAGCTCGTTCTGGGTTGCACAGGGAAGGGCGATGTCACATGGGATGCTCCAGATTCCTCTTCCCTCTGTATACACTGCGGTTGGCACCTCTTCCACATACTCCTTGATACGTCCTCTGCGTACTTCCTTGATTTCCTTCACAATATCCAGCTGAATGCCGTCCTTGTCATAGATATAACCGTTGGAATCGCTTAAAGCCACTACCTTTGCTCCCAGCTGCTGTGCCTTCTCAGTTGCGTAGATGGCCACATTGCCGGAACCGGATACAACGATGGTTTTGCCTGCCATATCCTTACCGTTGTGCTTTAACATCTCATCCAGAATGTATACCAGGCCATATCCGGTTGCCTGTGTCCTGGCCAGGGAACCGCCAAAGGTGAGTCCCTTGCCTGTAAGTACGCCCTCATATAATCCTGTGATTCTCTTATACTGTCCAAAGAGGTATCCCACTTCCCTGCCGCCTACGCCGATATCTCCGGCCGGGATATCCGTATCTTTGCCAATGTGGCGGTACAGCTCTGTCATAAAGCTCTGGCAGAAAGCCATAACCTCACGGTCTGATTTGCCTTTGGGATCGAAGTTGGAACCGCCCTTGCCTCCGCCCATGGGAAGGCCTGTCAGGGAGTTTTTAAGTGTCTGCTCAAAACCGAGAAACTTGAGGATGCTCTGGTTTACAGATGGATGGAAACGCAGGCCGCCCTTATATGGTCCGATGGCGCTGTTGAACTGGATCCTGTATCCCTTGTTCACCTGGACAGCTCCATTGTCATCTACCCACGGTACCCTGAAAGATACAATTCTTTCCGGCTCCGTGAAACGTTCAAGAATACCTTCCCTGCGGTATTTTTCCTCATTGGCATCAATGACCAGTTTTAAGGAATCCAGTACTTCCTTGACAGCCTGATGGAACTCCGGCTCACCCGGGTTCTGTGCTACAACTCTCTCGTAAATCTCATCAACGTATGACATTTCAATCGACCTCCTGGATTTTTGTTTGTGAAGTGTGGGGATGCTGTGCCGGCAGTGGGTCCGGCACACACTTTAGAAAAAGTATAACAAGTTAATATGCTAAAGTCAAGAAGTATGTAAACCGATTTTCAAAATCACTGCAGCCGGATTTTCCGCGGTTTTACGGGATGTTTCATCCTTTACCACCTGAAATCGGTCCGGAACTCCACTTCACCCCTTTGGCCGCTCCAGACAGAACAGCTTCTTATTCTCTGAACCGCACCGCGTCACCTTAAAATTAAGCAGGTTTCCTTCCTCGGTCCAAAACTCCATGGCATCCAGAATCCGCGTCACCGTGGACCGGTTCATAAGCTGTTCTTTTTCCATGGCAAAGGGTCCGAACTCCCTGTTGACAAACTCTGTTATCTCCGTAATGGAAAGAGGTCTTTCCTTTGTGGCATGATTCTCCAGGATATTAACAATCAATAATGGAAACATGGTCTGATGCATGTGGATCTTCCTCGCTTTCCGCATCAAAAAAGGGCCTGCCTGGGGCCCTTTGTACCATGTTCGCTAAAGGTTCATAAAACGTATTTATGAATCGTTTCTTCTTATCCGGGGCTTTGGCAGTTCCTGTTTTCAGTTACACCAATCAGTCCGCTGCCATAGTATAGATAACTGCCGGCACCGGACTGCCCATAACTATATAACCTTACCTTTATGAAAACTTCTTCTGCCATAATGCTCTCCTTCCGATTATCAGTATACACTTTCTCTTCCAAATTTGTCAACGCAGATGGGAGGATTCGGACCTCCGGACCGGTTACTGCCGGCCTGCTCCTTAGCGGGGAGCCGCATTCGACCACTCTGCCACATCTGCTGATTGCGCGGCCATACCTTATCCCGGTATGGGCGCGCCCGGAACCTGTCTGTTAACAGTCCTGATGCGCCGGGTTGGATTCGAGCCAACAATGTTTACCACCTGGGTCACGGTTTTACAGACCGCTTGCTTCAGCCATTTGCATACCGGCGCTTATGGAGGGAGGCCGTGGAGGCCTCCGTCCTCTTATGTCAGTACTATAGCATATGGACCTGGGCAAATTTGCATTATTTTTAAATTAACCCGGCATTCTTATTCCTGTACACCATTATCCCCATAAACCGTTAATCCTGCACCCCGGCCAGCTCTGCCAGCTGCTCCAGCACGCCTTTACCGCCGTTAAGGGATATATTGCCCACCTTGTCGCAGATCTTCTCCAGATACTCCATCTCCTTCAGCTTGAACAGGGTGCGGTTTTCATCCATAAGCCTGGCAGTGTTCAAAAGGCTTCTGGTGGAAGCCACTTCCTCCCGCCGCATGATGACATTGGCCTGGGCCTTTTTTTCTGCCATCAGCACGGTATTCATGATTTCCCTTATCTCTCCCGGAAGGATAATGTCCTTGATACCTGCCCCGGTTATCTCCACGCAGTATTCCTCCTGATACTCCTTTAACTTATCCAGCACAAACCTTCCGATTTCCTCCTTCTGTTCCAGGAGCTCATCCAGCCTGTACCGCCCCACATACTCCCGCAGCTTCAGCTGGACATAGGTATAGAGCTGAGAAGCCACCCCCTCTACGGTCTGAACCAGCTTCTCCGGATTGGTAATCCGGTAATTGCAGATTATGTTTAACCGCACAGCCACCTTATCTGCGGTAAGGATTTCCTGGCCGGAGATGTCAAGCTGCTGGATCTTCATGTTGAAAATTTTGCAGGTAACCTCCCTTCCGTAATTCCAGAAGTAATAGGTTCCTGTGTCCAGTTTCTTTTCATAGCGGTTGTCAAAATACAAAAGACCTGTCTCTCCGTCCTTTATAACTATTTTCTTATAGTACTTGGACGGCATCAAATCCATATACATCCGGGGAAGGGTATCCTCCATATAAGGCTGTGTTATGTCGATGAGCCGGAATTCATTTTTCTCAAATACATTCCAGTACAATGTCTCAGGTTTTGTGATTACTTCCCTGTACGCCTTATTCACAAACCGGAGAGCTATGCACTCATCCGGCAGCACTGCCTTCACTACCCTGGAGGCAAACTTCTCATCCTTCATGAGGATTTCCTCCGGTATTCCGCATGTTTTGACTTCCCCTGTCATAGGCACTGTCTGTACCTCATATCCCAACATGTTAAGGTAAGAATACCTGCCTGCTGTCAGCAGTTCCACGAACCGGCCGTCCTTCATCAGGTAGCCGCATTCCTGCTCTTTGATTATATATTTCTTTATCATCATATCTGAATCCCTCATTATTATGAATCTGTAAAATTTGTTTGATGGAAAAGGCGGATGCCCGGCTCCATCCTCCTGCTGCGGGCTTCTGCTTAAGCACATTCTGGAAGGGCTGGGCGTTACGGCCCTACCCGGATCCGATCCGTAATGCGCTGACACGCATTCCGTACAGGCTCCATCCGAACGGGAAACACTTTATCATCCGGCCTATCCGGATTGACCGTATTTCCGGCCCGGCCCATTTTGTGCGGTATCCGCAGCCGCGCTGGGCCGCAGAAGAACTGCCTTTCCCTGTTTTAAACAGGTTCGGCAGGAGCGAAGGCATCCCTTCTCCTTCCTGGAGACATTTGGTTATGTCATCATTTTTAATGATTGCTATACCCACTTAGCTACGTGTTACCATACACGGCGGGAGTCGAACCCGCGACACATCATCCTAAAAAACTGCAGATTGCCGGCATACCCTTGAACCACAGGCCGGGCACCGGGGAGTCCCAGGAAGTAAACTCCGCCTCTTAAGGCAAACTGCCGATATTTATGTAGGGCAGGCCTCCCGTCCCTCTGACGGGCGCCTGCTTGTTTTTCCCCGGCCCCGGCATACTGCCGCGGCCTTCTATCCTTTCACCACGCCTATGGTCTTAAGGCGCTTCACAGGCACCACCAGATCCTGCTGGTTATCCATGACCTCCTCAATATTCTTATAGGCAAACCGGCTCTCCTCCGCCACGTCGGCCTTTCCCTTTTTACCCAGAATCACACCCTGCTTCTGTAAATCCAGAATGACTTCCTCACAGGAAAATGCCGCCATGGCACCTTTTCTTGAATACTGCCGCCCGGCTCCATGGGATGAAGAGCAGAAGCTCTCCTGATTTCCCTTTCCCATAACCACATAGCTGTAAGAACCCATTGCCCCCGGAATAACGGCTAATTCTCCGTTCTGAGCGCTGACAGCGCCCTTCCTGTGGACCCACACATCCTTCCCATAGTGGTTTTCAAAGGAAGCGTAATTGTGGTGGCAGTTTATGTCGCGGGAAAACTCCAATGAAAGTTCGGTATACTTTCCAATCCATTTTTCCAGAATGGCCTTCACGGCTAACATCATCTTTTCCCTGTTCTCTTTGGCAAAATCCATGGAAAGCTGCATCCAGTTAAGGTATTGTTTGCCCTCTCTGGTATCCACCGGCAGGAAGGCCAGCCTGTATTCATCGGGCACAGCGCTGAACCATTTCTGGTTTAGCTGTCTTGCCTTATAGTGGAAGTAATCGCAGACAGACTTTCCGAAGTGACGGCTTCCCGAGTGAATCATTACAGCCAGATAACCGTCGTCATCCTCCTGAAGCTCAATGAAATGATTTCCGCCTCCCAGCGTACCAATTTGGTAATATCCCGCCTCCAGCTGTCCTAAGAGCTCCCCATCCTCCTCATACCGGTCCATTTCCTCCAAAGCACCGTCCATGGTATAGCTGGGCATCATGGTCTTATGGTGTGCAAATCCCACCGGCACGTTGCGCATGATATCACCTATGACAGCCTGAAGGAGAGAGCCGTTGCCCGTGATAACCTCCCTGATATCAGCCACCTTAATGTTGGTCTCCGCATAAGCCATACCGCAGCCGATGTCCACACCCACTGCATTGGGAATCACCACGCCGTCTGCTGCAATAACACCTCCAATGGGCATTCCCATTCCGGCGTGTGTATCCGGCATCAGACTGACCCACTTATGAAGGAAAGGAAGCTGTGAAAGATGATATGCCTGTTCCAGGCAACTGCCTTCCAAATCCTCTCGTTCCTTAAGCCATACCCTTACAGGAACCTTCATCTTTTCTTTTTCATACATCACAAACATATATCTCACATCCTTTCTTCTTCACTCTGTACGCCGTCAATGGATGACAGGGATAAATCCCGCCCTGCCGGCGCCGTGGTAATCCGTCTTACCGTTCATATATTTGCGTATGTATCTTAACTACATGCTTATAATACTCAATTTTAACATGGTTATCATTTAAAAAAAGTTGCGAACTTCCATTATTTGCTATAATATCTATACTAACGTTTCAATTGAATGTATGCTGTAAGAACAGGTGTGTCAGCTTGACAAAATAGAACCTTACATTAAAATGATAGATAAAACAGTCAGAAATCCACGGACAGGAGGGGTATATATGGCTGAATTCCAGGAATTAATCAAGAACTTTGACCGCATCCGGGACTATATGCGCCAGTTTTACGTATATGGGTTCAAGGTAAGAAATGATTTCAGCGAAAAGAGCGCCAGAACCTACGACAATGAGCGCCGGCGTATTGAGAGCTGGCTCTCCCGGTATACAAAGTCCGACTACACCTCAAAGGGAAAGCATGTCTACATCAATGTAGACAGCAAGACCATACCCCAGAATCCCCTGTACGCTGCCTGGAAGTCCAAAAGCTTTACAGACAATGACCTGATGCTCCATTTCTTCATCCTGGACCTTTTATGGGACTGTCCTGAGGGCATGTCATCCGGCGCAGTGACCGACCTTATATCCCATAACTACGGGGTGGTTTTCGACACCCAGACCGTGCGACTGAAGCTGAAGGAATACGAAACCCTCGGTATACTGGTATCCCATAAGGACGGCAAGACCCTGTCCTACGCGCTTGCTCCTCTCATGCCCATGGAAACAGAACCGCAGCGTGTAAATTCCGGTGACATGGAACCGGACGGGACAGAGGAAGGGGAACAGAACCTGTGGCAGTGCCTCATGACAGCCGTGAAATACTTCCAGGAGGCCGCTCCCTTTGGCTGCATAGGCAGCACCATCCTGGACCGTCAGGATGAATGCAATGACCTGTTCCAGTTCAAGCACCATTTTATCGTACATACACTGGAGGACGGCGTATTGGCCGACATACTGACCGCTGTCCGCGGGAAACGCATGATTCGGTTTGAGAACAAAAGCAGCCGCAGCGGACAGGTTTCCACCCTGTCAGGGGTGCCCCTGAAGATATTTGTCAGCACCCAGACCGGGCGCAGGTATCTGTGCCTGTATCTGCCGGAGCGCCGCCGCTTCAGCAACTCCCGCCTGGATTCCATCACCCGGGTGACCCTTCTGGAGCCATGTGCATTTTATGATGAAGTACTTCGTGATTTGGAAAAAAATAAGGAAAAATGCTGGGGCGTATCCTTTGGAGGCGGTACAAGCCGTATGGAGGAGGTCTGTATCAAGCTCTACATAGACGAGGAAAAGGAACCTTACATCCTGAACCGTCTTTACCGTGAAGGCAGGGGAGGGGAAATTATGAAGATACGTGAGAACCAGTTTCTCTACACGGGTACATTTTTCGATACCAATGAAATGCTGTCCTGGGTCAAAACCTTTACAGGCCGTATTATGGACATACAGGGCACCAATTTCTTTTCCATAGCCAAGATAACCCGTGATTGGGAGAAGATGTATGAGATGTACTGCGGGAATGAGGAGTAGAATGCCATGGAATTATTTCACAAAATATACAGCTGTTATTACAATGTGGTCCGGCACATACTGGATGAAGCATGGCAAAGCCCCATCACCAGGCAGGATATGGAGGATATATGCCGTGCTTACGGATTCCAGGAAAGCGCCCTGTCCATCATCCCCAAACTGACGGACGGCACATGGGCCCTTCTGGAAGAACAGGATAAACATACCTTCAAGTCCCGTCTGGGCCATGCCGTTCCTGCGGTCCCTCTTACAAACCTCCAAAAAGCATGGCTTAAATCCCTGATGCAGGATCCCCGGTTCCAACTGTTTTTCACAGACAGACAGTTAGAACTCCTGGCCGGGGAATGGGACAATTTGCCCTCCCTATACTGCGAGGACGACTTTTACTGCTATGACCGCTACAGGGACGGAGACTCCTATGGTTCCCCCTCCTACAGGAAGCATTTCCAGTCCGTTCTTAAGGCAATTCAGGAGGAACGTGTTCTTCTGGTGGCCTATGAGGGAAAACACGGCCGTGTCCACTCCTTTGAAACTGCGCCTTACCAGCTTCAGTATTCTTCCAAGGATGACAAATTCCGGCTCTGCTGCCTCCAGCTTCACGGAAATACGTTCAGCCGCAGCACCATACTTAATCTGGCACGCATAAAGGACTGCCATGTGACCTCAAAGTCATGCCCACCAGACCTTGAAGCCCGCTGTTTTGAACCTATCCAAAAGGCCTCGGAACCAGTGGTTCTCAAAATCAGCGGAGAACGCAACTCCCTGGAGCGGTGCATGCTGCATTTTGCCAACTATGAAAAGCACACGGAATATGACGCGGAAAATAAATGCTGGATCTGTTCCATCCACTATGATTTGGCAGATGAGACAGAACTTCTCATAGATATTCTGTCCTTTGGCCCTGTGGTCCGCGTACTTGGCCCTTCGTCCTTTGTACGGCAGATCCGCAAACGGGTCAAAAGGCAGCATGAGCTGTTTTACAGCGAGATTACATAGGGTACGCCGGGTGACTGCAGAAACCGCAGCAGCGCTTCCTGCTCCAGCGCCTCCTGCCCCAGCACCTCCTGCCCCAGCGCAGGACTGCGCTCCGCACAAAAATACGCTCCGCATAAAAACAGGAATAAAAACAGGATAATTGAAAAAGGATACTGTATGGCTGTCCGGATATACCATAATACATCCGGACAGCCATACAGCATCTTTTTTATCTATCGTTCCTTATTTTCCTCTAATCTGATAATCAGATTCTTTACAAGCTCTTCCTTACTCTTAAATTCCGTCCTGACGCCAGTAATGTACCGGAAAGCCTCCTCCCATTCGCCCATGGAATAGGATGATATGCTGACCGTGCGCACGGCATATATAATATCCTCTATATAAAACGAACTGTGAAGGTCCGAAAGGTACTGGCAGCCGGAGAGTTCCTGCAATCTGGCCAACAGCCCCCCCTGGGATTTATCTGGCATCATATAAAACTCCTATTCTACTTTCTGCATGTATATTTCCAATTTCTCCTGTGCAATCTATACATTGCAATTATATATGACATTTGTCGTAAAATCAAGGAAATGCAACCTATTTCTTGCATATTCCGGAGGAAGCCATGGAACAAAAATTAAAGCAGGATTTAAGGATAGGGCCAAACATCCGAAAATACCGTATGCAGTCACATCTCACCCAGGATCAGGTCACTGCAAAGATGCAGCTGATGGGGATTAATATTTCACGCAGTATATATTCCCAGATAGAAAGCGGCACATATAATATACGAATCTCCGAGCTGGCAGCCATGAAGGAAATCTTTAACATCAATTATGAATCTTTTTTTGATGGCATCATGCTGAACCACAAGGATAAACAATAACAAAACAATATGAACAGGCCGCCTGTCAAATGACAGACGGCCTGTTCCAAACACAAAGGATAAAGGTATTTACCCGCAATGGGTACGAATTATTTACCGTAGTATGCTTTTAAATACATTTCTTTAATCTCACTCATAAGCGGATATCTTGGGTTAGCGCCGGTACACTGGTCATCAAATGCCTGCTCAACCATATCGTCCAGCCTGTCTAAAAAGTCTTTCTCATCAATGCCGTAATCCTTGATGCAGGACTTGATGCCCACAGTCCTCTTAAGCTCCTCAATCTTGACAATCAGCTTCTGAACTGCCTCAGCATCATCCTTGGCCTGGATTCCGCAGAACCTTGCGCACTCCGCATACCGTTCACGGGTATGTGGATACTGATACTGGGAGAATGTACCCATCTTACGTGGATTCTCAGCTGCGTTGAAATCAACCACCAGGGAAATCAGCAGAGCATTGGCAACACCGTGTGGCAGGTGATGGAATGCGCCCAGCTTATGAGCCATGGAATGGCATACACCCAGGAATGCATTGGCAAACGCCATACCAGCCATACAGGAAGCATCAGCCATCTTCTGACGTGCCTCAACATTTGTAGGCTCATTGTAAGCGGTTGGAAGGTAATCAAATACATTCTTCATGGCCTTAAGCGCAAGGCCGTCTGTATAGTCGGTTGCCATGACGGATGCATATGCCTCCAGTGCATGGGTCAGTACGTCAACGCCGGATGCGCTGGTGAGACCTCTTGGCTGGCTCATCATGTTGTCAGTATCAACAATTGCCATATTAGGCAGCAGCGCGTAATCTGCCAGAGGATACTTGATACCGGTCTCCTGATCTGTGATAACAGCGAAAGGAGTAACCTCGGAACCTGTACCGGAAGAAGTAGGAACAGCGATGAAATATGCTTTCTCGCCCATCTTCGGGAAGGTATATACACGTTTCCTGATATCAATGAAACGCATAGCCATATCCATGAAATCCACTTCCGGATGCTCATACAGCACCCACATAATCTTGCCTGCGTCCATGGCGGAACCGCCGCCCATAGCCAGGATTACATCCGGCTCAAATTCTCTCATAAGCTTGGCGCCGGCCTGTGCATTAGCCAGTGTTGGGTCAGGCTGTACATCGGAGAATACGGTATATGTGATTCCCATTTCATTGAGACGGTCTGTGATGACATGGGTGTATCCGTTCTTATACAGGAAGGAGTCTGTTACAATGAACGCCCTCTTCTTGCCTAAAACATCCTTCAGCTCTTGTAATGCTACAGGCAGACAGCCCTTCTTAAAGTAAACCTTCTCAGGTGCACGGAACCACAGCATGTTCTCTCTCCTTTCAGCAACGGTCTTAATATTCAGTAAGTGCTTAACTCCAACGTTCTCAGATACGGAGTTGCCGCCCCAGGAACCGCAGCCCAGTGTTAAGGACGGAGCTAACTTGAAGTTATACAGGTCACCGATACCGCCGTGGGAAGAAGGAGTGTTGATTACGATACGGCAGGTCTTCATTCTTGCTGCATGCTTTAAAATCTTCTCTTCTTCATTTACATTCACATACAGGGATGAGGTATGGCCGTAGCCTCCGTCTGCCACCAGACGCTCTGCCTTATCCAGAGCCTCGTCAAATGTTTTAGCCTTGTACATAGCCAGTACGGGAGACAGTTTCTCATGGGCAAACTCTTCGCTGATATCCACAGACTCAACTTCGCCAATCAGAATCTTGGTATCCTCCGGAACTTCAACACCTGCCAGCTTGGCAATGGTTGCTGCCTTCTGTCCCACAATCTTGGCATTCAGGGCGCCGTTTACAATGATGGTCTTGCGGACCTTATCAATCTCGCCCGGCTTTAAGAAATAGCAGCCTCTGTATTCAAATTCTTTTCTTACTTCGCTGTAAATGGATTCCATGACTGTCACGGACTGCTCGGAAGCACAAATCATACCGTTGTCAAATGTCTTGGAATGAATGATGGAGTTAACCGCCATCTTAATATCTGCTGTGTCGTCGATGATAACCGGTGTATTGCCGGCGCCAACGCCCAGAGCAGGCTTTCCTGAAGAATAAGCAGCCTTAACCATGCCGGGACCGCCTGTTGCCAGAATCAGATCCGCATCCCTCATAACCTCATTGGTCAGTTCCAGTGAAGGAACATCAATCCATCCGATAATGCCCTCCGGTGCGCCGGCCTTCACTGCCGCATCCAGAACCACCTTGGCCGCTGCGATAGTACAGTTCTTAGCACGGGGATGTGGGGAAATAATGATTGCGTTGCGTGTCTTTAAGGCAATCAGTGTCTTAAAGATAGCTGTGGAAGTAGGATTAGTGGTAGGAATAACAGCTGCAATCAGACCGATTGGCTCGGCAATTTTTTTAATGCCGTATTCCTTATCTTCCTCAATCACACCAACTGTCTTGGTATCCTTGTATGCGTTGTAGATATACTCTGCAGCGTAGTTGTTTTTGATGACTTTATCCTCAACCACGCCCATGCCGGTCTCTTCTACTGCCATCTTTGCAAGTGGAAGACGCATCTTGTCGGCTGCGCTTGCTGCTGCAAAAAAGATTTTGTCTACCTGCTCCTGTGTAAAGGTAGAAAAAGCTTTCTGCGCTTCGCGCATTGCATTCATTTTTGCATTCAGTCCGTCTACGCTGTCAATGATTTCCGGAACAACCTGCTCGATTTTCTTTGCCATTTCCTTATCCTCCATTTTCCTTGTGTTTGAATCAGTACATTTAGGCTGTACCTGCCTGTCAAGTCATTTTAAATTGTTACTCAATTGCTATTGATAATTAATTAACAATCTCACTGTTTGCATTATAAACCTTCGTTAAAAAAATGTCAATATGTAAATGAAAGATTTTATAATTTTTTTTGTGGAGGAACCAGGGCAATCATCAGACAAGAAAACAGCTATCCCCTATTGCCATAGAAGATAGCTGTAACTAAAAATCAAACATATTCCGAAGCTCTAATCATTGACTCAACCGAAATCCTTTGATTACTTATTAAAATAGGGGGTTCAGTCAAATCTTAAGCGCCTTCCTATAGATAACTTTTTAACAATTCAACCTTATCCAGTCTCTCCCAAGGCAGGTCCAAATCATTGCGGCCAAAGTGACCATAAGCAGCCGTCTGCTTATAAATCGGGCGGCGCAGGTCCAGCATTTTGATAATTCCGGCCGGACGGAGATCAAAATTGGAACGGATAATGTCCACCAGCTTCTCATTGCTCAATTTACCGGTTCCGTAGGTATCCACCATAATGGAAGTAGGGTGAGCAACACCAATGGCATAGGACAGCTGAATCTCGCACTTGTCAGCCAGACCGGCCGCCACGATATTCTTAGCAACATAGCGGGCAGCATATGCAGCAGACCTGTCTACCTTGGTGCAGTCCTTTCCGGAGAATGCTCCGCCGCCGTGGCGCGCATAACCGCCGTAGGTATCAACGATTATTTTACGTCCTGTCAGACCGCTGTCTCCCTGAGGTCCGCCGATAACAAAACGTCCTGTAGGGTTGATGAAAAACTTTGTGTTCCCGTCAATCATATTCTGCGGAAGTATCTCGTCAAAGATGTACTTCTTCACATCCGCGTGAATCTGTTCCTGGGTCACGCTCTCATCATGCTGTGTGGACAATACCACAGCGTCCAGACGGACCGGCTTGTCATTTTCATCATACTCCACGGTTACCTGGCTCTTGCCGTCCGGACGCAGGTACTTAAGCGTACCGTTCTTGCGGACTTCCGTAAGACGCTTAGCCAGCTTGTGGGCCAGGGAAATGGGATACGGCATGAATTCCTCTGTCTCATTGGTGGCAAAACCGAACATCATGCCCTGGTCCCCTGCTCCGATAGCATCCAGCTCCTGGTCGGACATCTTATTTTCCTTTGCCTCTAATGCCTTATTCACTCCCAGCGCAATATCCTGGGACTGCTCGTCAATGGCTGTGATAACACCGCAGGTATCGCAGTCAAAGCCGTATTTGGCACGGTCATAGCCAATCTCACGCACCGTTTCGCGCACCAGCTTCTGGATGTCCACATAAGCGTTGGTGGTTATCTCTCCCATGACCAGAACCAGTCCTGTTGTGGTGGCTGTCTCACATGCCACGCGGCTCATTGGGTCCTGCTCCATCAGTGCATCCAAAATCGCGTCGGATATGGCATCGCACATTTTGTCCGGATGACCTTCTGTTACGGACTCAGATGTAAAAAGTCTTCTCTCCATTTTAATCTCTCCTTCTTTCAGATAAATGATTAATAGCAGCTGTAACATCAACCATTTACAAAAAATAAAGTCCGCAGCAATTGCGGACTTGAAAATATCATTAAATCTTCAAATCCTCTTATTGCTCGACCAAGTATGCTCCATAGCATACTCCTCGCTCAGGCTGGCACCTTCCGGCCCTTTCGCATATCTTGCCGATATACTCAACCGGGGTTGCCGTGACTTCACAGGTCCTTTGTACCTCCATCACTCTGAATAAGGGATATTTACGAACTCTTTAATTGTAAAATGTGTTACCTTCCATATCTTATAGCAATTATATATATATGTCAATACTAAAATACATGATTTCCTGTCCTACCTTATGGTAATCCTTCCCTGTCCCCCTGGATTTGCATACTCAGATGTCACGGAACCTCCCATTCTTCTGATATAGGAAGACAATATATCCACATCCACCATAACCTCATCCCGGATTACATTACATCCTTTAAACATGGTCATGCCGTCGCCCCCCTGTTTCAGCATATAATTATGGGATGCTACGGTATACCTCTTATTAAGTTCGAGGGGCTCTCCTCCCACCCTAATGTCCGTTACCCTGTAAGGGCCGGACACACCGGTGAAATTCCCTTTGTCATCCGTCTGAACGCCGGACTTAACAGATGTGTCGATGGTGTAGGTCAGACCGGAAACCTGAAGGAAGCCGCCGCTCTCCTCAGGACAATTCCTGGACGCCATCTCCAGCGCATCCTTAATCTGCTGTCCCGTGGCCTCTATGACACATCCCATATTCCCATAAGGAAACACAGCCAGGGTGTCGTTATAGGTAATGTTGCCCGGCTTAATAACGCTTCGGATTCCGCCTCCGTTGCTGAGCCCGATATCAGCACCCAGCTCCGCACGGTAAGCATCTGCTGTCAAATCTCCCAGATTCGTCTCAGCGTTTCTGATAATACGATTCCCCGTGGCAGGATCATTGACTGTCAGCTCATATGGCGTGGTACCCAGAACTGTCTTTAATGTCTCATTATACTGGTTCTCGATAGACTGGATAAACTGATAGGTTCCATAGTCTGCGGCCTTTCCGTTAGGATTAATATAGCTTTTGCCGGGAATCACAATATTAAGACCCGCAGGAATCACGTCCGCATTCTTTATCTTATCCAGATTGCTGTTGTAAATATCCATCCAGCGGTTATAACTTCCCAGCTCCCTCTTCGCAATCCTGCTTAAGGAATCATGTTCCTGAACCGTATACTCCCTGTCCAGGTCCGCGGCAGGCACCTCTGATACCAGCTCTGTGCGTATGGATCCATCGGCAGATATGGTCAGCTTTCCGATATGATTCAGCTTAGTGCCTGTCTGGGTCAGAACCACATTCTGTCCGTTTTTATTCTTTACGTTCTCCGACGGAACCGTTTCATGGGAATGGCCGTCAATACACACGTCAATTCCCGTGGTATTGGCAATCACACTGGCGGAGGACCATTTCTGGGTAATGCCGTTTTCCCCGAGGTGTCCCGCCAGAATCACATAATCAGCTCCCGCTGTCCTGGCTGCATCCACGCTGGCCTGCACCTGATCGTACAACTTTCGGCCGCTCTCGTCCTCACAGAAGGAATAAATATAATTGCCCTGGCTGTCCTGAAAATATGCCGGTGTGGATTTTGTAAAGCTCTCAGGCGTGGTGACGCCTACAAAAGCCACCTGAGTAGCCCCATATGTAAACATCTTATAGGGCGCAAAAACAGGTGCGCCTGTGACGCTGTCTATAAAATTGCAGGAATAATACCCACAATTTAATTTCCCGGCCAGCTCCAGAAATCTGGACATGCCATAGTCAAATTCATGGTTTCCAGGAACCGCAAAATCATATCCCACATAGTTCATGATGTCAATAAGATACCCGCCGTCTGAAAGCGTGCCAATGGGCGCTCCCTGAATGGCATCTCCTGTATCCACCAGGGTTACATACGGCGTCTGCTGCTGCATCTCCTTCTTATACAATGCCAGACCTGCATAGCCTATATTGTCATCCACTCCGCAGTGGACATCATTGGTGTACAGCACCACGATATCCTTGTCCGCTGCCAAAGCCGTGATGGGTCCGCCTGTGAGCGGAAGGCCCATTATAGTTACAGTGGTCAGGACAATTGCAAGAAACAGGCTGCGCAGCCATTTGAAGCTCTTGTTTTTCATGACTTTCCTCCTTATTATGTTTTTTCCAAAGGTTCCTGCCACCATCATATCATATTTAAGCGGATACTCACATACTGTAAATATCCGCTTAAACATTACTTATCTGATAATTTTAAATAATTGTAAATAGTAAACCGGGATATCCCCAAAAAATCAGCCACACGCTCCGCCGATTTTTTTATGAGAAACGCTCCTTTATCATCCAGATATTTGACTACCTCTACTTTTTCTTCCTTTGTCAGCTGATTGACATCCTTTCCTGTCATGTTGACCGCATCTTCTATCATCTCGTCCAACAACTCGTCAATATTACTTGTAAACACCTCTTTATTATGGTGGTTAGAACCATAATTAGTCAGATAGCTGATTGCCTCCTGTCCCTTAAGTATTTCTGTAATATCAAAGTTAATACACATACTTCCTACAACCCGCCCCTCTTTATCCTTTAAATACTTGCTGGAAGAGCGCAGTATCTGTCCATTCCTGGTAGAATTTATGTAGTTATATGTATCCTCAGGCTGGGCTGTGCCTTTTAAAATCTTCAGCCCTGCATCGGTTCCGCCGTCTCCTAACTTTCGTCCTGTCACATGCCCATTCCATATAGCCACAATGGTATTTTCATAAGGCTTGGTCAAATCATGGAGCACTACCTCGCAGTTTGGCCCAAATTGTTCAGCTATACACTTTCCTATTCCATAGAGAAGCTCAAAATTTTCCTCGACAAAGCTCATATGTATTCTCCTGTCATTATGACTTTTAATACTAAAAGTTTACCAACAAATGGCAGAACTGTAAATACTGTGAATTTCCAAATGACCTGATTTACAATATCTTTGCCAGAAAATCTTTCGCTCTTTGGGACTTTGTCTGCTCAAAGAATTCCCGGGGCGGAGCATCTTCCATTATCACTCCCTGGTCGATAAATAAAATCCTGTCCGCAATCTCTCTGGCAAACCCCATCTCATGGGTAACAACCAGCATTGTCATTCCATCAGAAGCCAGCTGTCTCATTACTCCCAAAACCTCTCCCACCATCTCAGGATCCAGCGCGCTGGTCGGTTCGTCAAACAACATGATTTTAGGCTCCATTGCCAGGGCTCTTGCAATGGCCACACGCTGCTGTTGGCCGCCTGATAGCTGGCCGGGATAGGAATCTGCCTTGGATTCCAAGCCAACCTTTTTCAGTAGTTCCTCAGCCCTCTTTCTAGCCTCATCTTTTCCGCATTTCCGGACCTTTATGGGCGCCAGCATGATATTCTCCAATACAGTCATTTGAGGAAATAAATTAAATTGCTGGAATACCATCCCTATTTCTTTTCTAACCTCAGTTATTTTAGTGTCAGGCGAAGTCAGTTCATTTCCATCAATTACAATCCTTCCGCCATCCGCCTTTTCCAGCTTATTTAAACACCTCAGAAATGTACTTTTTCCGGAACCTGATGGCCCTATCACACATACAACCTGCTTTTCATCTACAGAACAATTTATTCCCTTTAGAACATCCACTCCGCCAAAGCTCTTTTTTAAATCCTGTACTTCTATTATCATCTCCAACACTCCTTATTTTATCTTCATCCGCCGTTCTGTATAAGAAGACAACAGTGACAATGAATAGCATATGACAAAGTAAATTGCTCCTACGCACAAAAATGTTATCAAAGGCTGCATTGTCAGATTACCAACCGTCCTTCCTGCCCTGGTCAAATCAATATAACCAATGACGGATACAAGAGATGAATCCTTAATTAAGGCTATGATAAAACCAACCAGAGAGGGTATCATATTTCTTATTGCCTGAGGCATTATTACAAAACAGTATTTCTGAACAATGGTAAGCCCCAGGGAATCGCTTGCTTCAAACTGGCCTTTTGGTATTGCAGCTATACTTCCTCTGACAATCTCACCAATATATGCGCCTGCATAGAGACTTAATCCGCTTAAACTGGCTGTAGCCTGTGATACGTTCATGCGGAACAGAATAGGGATTGCATAATATATAAAAAATAGAATAATCAACAGTGGTATTCCCCGGACCAGGTTTACATATGCCTTGCACAAGCCTCTTACTATTTTATTGGAAGATAATTCACCCATTCCCAGAAACACACCTAATATACAGCCCAAAATAGTCGAAGCGACGCATATCCCCAAGGTCAGACCCGCTCCTCTTAAAAGGGCAACTATATGCATCCATCCAAATTGTTCAAACATTACAGCAACCCTCTTTCCTACCATGAAAATAATTTTTTCTCACATTTTCTGAATAAAGCTACAAACAGTATGGTAATTACATAATACATGGCCCCGCTGATTAACAGAACTTCAAATACCCTGGCCGTACTGGATTGCAGGTTAAATGTAATATACGTCAATTCAGGCATTGATATGGTTGAAGTCACGGAGGAAAATAGAAACAAAAGTATAAATTGATTAATTAATGCCGGAAATGCATTTTTCAGAGCCAGCTTTAACCGTATGTTTAGAAAAACCTGTCTTGACGTCATACCTAAAGCCATACCGGCTTCCTGAAGCCCATATGGAATACTCTGAAATCCGGAACGCATGATTTCTGCTATATACGCTCCCCCATTAATTACCATGGCAATAACAGAAGCCGTTAAGGGTGATAAGTCCACTCCTATTTCCGGAAGGCCAAAGTATAAGATATACAGCTGCACCAGCATGGGAGTATTACGTATAAGCTCTATATATCCCTTTGAAACAGCGCTGACACACTTATGGCTGCTGCTCTTTCCAAGATAAGCTGCTATACCAACTACCATGCCTAACGCCATGGAAATAACAGTGAGCAATACACTGTACCCCAAACCGGTAAACATGTCATTGAGATAAGGTATTACATCTTTAAAATACAATTTCATGATTATTCTCCAATCACATATCTTCCGTAATAATCCGCTAATATGTCATAAGCTTCGGCATATCCCTTTTAAATGCATCCTTATAAAATTCATTAATCTGTCCGTCATACAGGGCGTTCCGGATAAAATTATTTAAGTATTCCATCCAGGCCGCATCCCCCTGTTTCACAGCCATACACATATAACTGGATTGCTGGGTATTTACCGGCATTACATCTACATCATCGTTGCTGGCCGCTAAATCATTCACCGTTGTCACATCTTCCAGCAGTACATCCACTTTTCCTGCTCTCAAAGCAGTAAACGCATCTGCAATTGCATCAAATCGTACGATTTCCGCAGTTTTAAAGTTATCCGTAGCAAAGGTATCATTAATCGAACCTCTGGCCACAGATATCTTTTTCCCTTCCAGGTCATCCCAGCTTTGTAATACATGGTCGGATTTGCACAGACCGATAATACCGCCGGACGCATAAGGGTCCGTAAAAGCCACTGACTTAGCCCTCTCATTGGTAGCGGTCAAACATGCTATTACAACGTCTGCTTTATCACTTTGAATCATAGGAACTCTTCCTGCGCCATCGGTATTCTGGAATTCCAGCTCAACCCCAAGCGACTCAGCTAACAGCCTTGCAATGTCCGCGTCTATGCCATGATAATCATTATCTGTCCCCAGTGTGCTCCATCCGGGATTATCCGGTAAAATAGCAACCCTCAGCTTTCCGCTCTCCAACACTTTATTAAGGGTGCTGGTTTCTGCTGTCTGTGTCCCTCCACTGCTGCCGCAAGCTGTTACCATCATTGCCGCTGCTGCCATTACTGCTATCATTTTCTTTTTCATAGTGTTATCCTCCTTTGTTCACAGTACCTTTTTCACTGTTCTTATAAACCCATCCACCTCTTCGTAACAGTTATAAAAATGAAGCGATACCCGAATTCCTCCTCTCGTTGAAAATTTATACCCGGCTGCCTTTAAATCGTTACTGATTTTATCAATATAATCCGACGAAAAAAGTGTGATTCCAGATAAGGTAGTACAATCGGATAATATCCTTATTCCATCTATCTTCATAAGTTCATTCCTGAGATAACCGGAAAGCCCGCAGATTCTCTGGCGAATGGTTTCCTCCCATCCGTCCGTAAACATAAGACAGGCCTCCAGTCCATATAAAGCTGAGAAGTTCATATTACCAGTTTCATAACGTTTTGCGCCGTCAAATACATCAATTTTAAATTCGCTGTAATTGAACTTATCCTTCATCCCAGCCCATCCCAGCCACGGATATCCCAGCCGGTTAAGCATCTCCTGCCTGATATAGACAAACCCAATACCGTCAGGTCCCATCATCCATTTAAAAAAACCGCTTACAAAGATATCACAATCAATGTCCTTCACATTAATTGGAATCTGACCCAATCCCTGTATCCCATCAATGATATATGTAACTCCACATTCCCTGCAGATGTTTCCGATTGCCCCAATATCAGTTACCGAACCATTAGCTGCTATTACCCAGCTTAAACTTACTGCCCTTGTACGGGCATCCATATGATTTCTGATTTCTTCCGTTGGAATTCTTCCATTGACCGTTTGTACGATTCTTACTTCTACGCCCTCCTGTTCCAGATTCAGCCAGGGATATATATTGGAAGGAAACTCCATGTCTGAAACAATAACATTATCGCCTGCTTTTAATTCAAGGGCCTTTGCTGCAAAATTTAATCCCATAGAAGTATTTTGAATAAAAAATATTTCATTTGCCTGGGCCCCTATTTTCTTTGCAATCAATTCCCTGCAATGCTCTGTGGTCTGCCAATACTTATCATATTCCGGCCCTGCCTCATTACGGCGGCAGTTATATTTATTGATTGCATTTATTACTGGTGCTGGCATATACGAAAGTGCCGCGTTGTCGAAGTTAATAACTTCACTGCGTATCCCCATATTACGAATCAGTTCATTGATTTCTCTCATAACTGCCTCCTGTTTTAAACTTTTGTTTACATTTAGTCTATATTAATTTCAACACTTTGTCAATATATTTATGTGCATTTTGTTGATTATTTCGTTTTTTTCATCATTTTATTTCATGTTTTTCACCTTATGTTTTTGTTTTTACGGTTGATTTTTAAACAAATTGTGTTATAATATTTTTATCAAATGCAACTTTTTGTTTAATTTAATTAAGAAAGGAATGAGTAGAATGAATAATGTATATGACAAGCTTAAAGAGATGGGGATTGTGCTTCCTTCACCGCCTCCAAAAGGGGGAATATATTCTCCTGTCAAGGAATTCGGAAGGAACTATCTATACTGTTCCGGATGCGGTCCGGAAGTAAACGGACATAATTTTATTGGGAAACTGGGTTCAGATTTTACGGTTGAAGAAGGGCAGATGGCAGCAAAGAACTGTCTGCTGAATTTACTGGCAAACCTTGACCAATATCTGGGCGACTTAAACCGCATTCAATGTTTTGCAAAACTTCTTGGTTTTGTAAACTGTACGGATTCATTTGAACAGCAGCCGCAGGTTATCAACGGTGCCTCCGAACTTCTAAAAGAACTCTTTGGAGATGAAATTGGGCTTCCTGCCAGAAGCGCCATTGGAACCAATGCGCTGCCAGGAGGTATTGCGTGCGAGATTGAGCTTTTGTTAGAGTATAAGTAGAAAGAACGTAAAAAGATTCTGATAAAAAAATGGGGAAATCATCCTGTCTGTGGATTCTTTCCCCATTTTTTGCGTATCCTTAGTCCGCCGCCTGATTTCTGCCTCCGGCATATCGGTTATTCACGGGCCAGCTCGCCCTCATTCGCCTCTTCCCTGCATATCTCCTGCCCGGACTGAAAATCTGTCACAGCCAGCTCCATTACGGCCTGGGAATAGTTCACGGACAGCCTGACATATTTTCCTTTTTCCCTGGCTGCCTCAGAAGCAATACCCGCAATCTGCTCCAGCACATCCCTGGTCAGATATCCTCCCCGCCAGTGGAATACATAATAGGGCTGTTTCTTCCTCAGCACAGCCTTAAAACGTCCCGCCACGTCCTCCAGCTTGGTTAGGGACAGCCTGTTTTCTTTATAATAAAACCTTCCCCCGTCTGTGCACGCAGGCACCTTATACACCAGGGGCTGATGGTCCTTAAATATCATCTTGTCATCCAGATTAAAATAATCAAACCGCTTCTGTCCATACCGCCCCAGGGAATTATCAAAGGTCGCATCCAGATGGTACCATGTATTCTTCAATTTCACCAGATTCCATGCGTGGCGGTACCGGATTCCCCTGTCAGGAGCTGATTCACTTATGGCTATCAGGCACTCCAGCCCCATCCTGTCGCACAGTATTTTCACGGTCTTGGCAATGCCTTCGCAGACACCGATCCCCTGCTGGAGAGGTCCTATAATTTCATGGGAATACTGTTTTTTCAGCTTGTCATAGGTCACATTGGAGCAGATGAAGTCATGCACGTACTTTTCCTTTTCCTCCGGCGCCATTCCCTCTGCCTGCCGGACCAGCCGGCTTATCCTGGACTCCAGGGCTGTTTTCATTTCTTTTATTTTCTTCTTCTCAAACATATATTCCGGAATCATCTGTACATACTCTGAATTCTGGGCAAACCTGTAGTGAAAGCCCTCCACATAAAATATGGCCGGATGGTCCAGGCGGAGCCGGAAAAAAATATCTGACAGCTCCTTACCATCCAAGCGCAGAACCGGAAATTCCGGCGACAGTGACTCAAATCCATCCAACATGGCCCTATAGGCGTTCTGCTGAGCTTTATTCATTTGCTGGTAATAAAATTCCTGTTTCATATTCGTTCCACATATCTTTCTTAAGTCTGTTTGTCCTGCCTCTGAAAGAAAAGGCAGGAACCATGCACCTTCCGGTACATCCTCCTGCCTTGTATTCTCTCCTGTTATCAACCAACCCTTAATTTAAACTTTTGTACTTCCCGGTCGGAATCTACTTTTTCAATCATAGCTCCCAATCCCTGGAGCTTTTCCTCAAAACACTCATATCCGCGCTGGATATAACCGATTTCATCCACTACCGTATACCCGTCAGCGGCCAATCCCGCAATTACAAGGGCTGCTCCCGCCCTCAGGTCCGGTGCATTGACCTGGGCTCCTGTCAGGCCTTTTACGCCGTCTATGACAGCCACATTGCCTTCTACCTTTATATTACTGCCCATGCGGGCCAGCTCGTCCACATATTTGAATCTGTTCTCAAAAATACTCTCTGTCACCATACTGGTGCCGTTGGCCAGGACCAGGGCAACCGACATCTGAGGCTGCATGTCCGTAGGAAAGCCTGGATAGGGAAGGGTCTTTATATCCGTATGCCTCTGGGCAGGTTTTCCAACCACGCGTACAGCGTCATCAAATTCAATCACCTCACAGCCTATCTCCGTCAGCTTGGCGGAAATGGCTTCCAAATGCTTGGGAATCACGTTCTTAACCATGATATCGCCTCTGGTGGCAGCTGCAGCGCACATAAACGTGCCTGCCTCAATCTGATCCGGTATAATGGAATACTCAGTGCCGTGAAGACGGTTCACTCCCCTGATACGAATTGTATCCGTACCGGCTCCCTTTATATTGGCGCCCATGCTGTTTAAGAAGTTGGCAACGTCAACAATATGGGGTTCCTTGGCAGCATTCTCCAGGATGGTCTGTCCCTCTGCCAGGGCCGCGGCCATCATGATATTAATAGTAGCTCCCACTGACACCACATCCAGGTAAATGTGGCTTGCCACCAGGTCGATGGCATGGGCAATGACAGCCCCGCGTTCAATGGTCACCTCAGCCCCCAGTGCCCTGAATCCCTTGATATGCTGGTCAATGGGCCTGCTGCCGATATTACATCCCCCGGGAAGGGGAACCTGCGCGCTTTTATATTTGCCCAAAAGGGCTCCTATGAAATAGTAAGAAGCACGTATCCGGCGGATATACTCATCATCCACAGATACCTCGCTTATATTGCTTCCATTTATCTTTACAGTGTGTCGGTCAATCCGGTCAACCCTTGCACCGATTTCCTGAATCGCCTCTAACAGTACATTGATATCCCTTACATCCGGCAGATTATCAATCACCACATCATCATCAGTCATGATAGAAGCAGCCAGTATTCCCAGTGCGGCATTCTTGGCTCCGCTTATGGTCACATCTCCCACCAGTGGATTTCCGCCTTTGATAATATATTGTTCCATTCCACACCTCTGATTTTTATTTAAACAAATCCAATATATAAGGAAAATACTCCTAAAGAAATCTTTAAAAATTTGTTCATAATTTATTTACATCTTCTTAGATTATACCATAAGAATCAGATTTGTAAAGTAAAACGAAAATGCACACCCTAAAGTACACTGTCTATTCCACTGTCAAAGCACACAGGAAATCATTCTGCAGGTTCTTGAAATACTCTGTGGCATCATTCAGCCCCATCTTCTGTGTCTCCTGGGTCTGAGGGTCATAGAGCGTCACATTGTACTGGTCGTAGCCGGATAAAAGCACGTACTGGCCTGATTCCACATAGGCAATCACAGGAACACCCTTGTCAATATAATACAATATCTGGCTCAGGCTGCATCCTCCTGCGTCAATGAGAATAAGTCCATCCTCATAAACGCGGCTTCCGTCAAATGAATCCAGATACTTTGTCACCTTCCTGACCTCATCCACCGGGGATTTAATATTGCGTATGGGCTGCCTGTTGATTCTGTCCCACACAATATGCTGGCTGCTGTCCGTCACATATCCCATCTGCCCATAGGCCATCTCCACTGCCTGACTGAAGGTTCTGGAGGAACCTATATAATGTCCTCCCCCGTATGCCCTGAATATCATGCTGTTATCAGATGATGCGGAAGCACTGCTTCCCGTATCCAGAACACTTGTATATTCATAAGAAAATGCCTTTGGCGCAGATGTACGGACCTCATTTCCGTGTATTTCTGAATCTGCCTGTACAAAATAAACCTTTCCCTTATCCTGGGAGGCAAACCAGCCAATTCCCTCCAAGGGGTCCTTCTCAACCCTCTGGTTGCATACAATGGTATCCTCATTCTGATACAGATACTGGTTCTCTCCCAATGGAACCAGACGTTTCAGATGAATCCTCCCATCCTGTGCAACTACATCCGTTATATAAATACCGTCCTTTCTGTATTCACTCTCCACCTGCATCTGCGTATCGACAATGTACATTGCATACATAGGCATACCCTTCATGCGGCCATTGACAATCCACTTATCCTTGGAACTGCTCAGTCCATATATCAAATCATTTCCAACAAATCCCAATACTCTGACATAATCATTTACCTCCCCTACGATTTCCTGTTTCTGGGAAGTGTTAAAATCCATAACATGGACCTTTTCGGATTCATAGAGGTTTTGGCCTTCCTGCCATGCAAACCGGCTGGCATCGCCGCTGACAGCATAGCTTCCCTCTGTCAGCCCCTGGGCCACTACCAGGGATTCATTGCTCTTAAGATCGATACCGTACACAGTACCCTGAAGCATAATATACATCATGTCATTTTCGCTGAGATAGGACAGTTTATCAATGTCTGCTTTCACCATATCATAGGATTCAGATGCAGGCAGGAAGAACTTTTCCTGTACCGTATCCTGTTCCTTATCATAGTGGTAATATACCACTCCCATCCGTCCTTCGTACTTCCCCCGGTTCATATATCCATACACCAGAAAATCCATAGAGCCGTCATCCTGCATGGACAATATCTTTATGTCGTGTATGTCATAATTGCTTCTCACACCGTCGTCCGAATTGCTTCTGAACGAAAATACGCACACCGCCTGCTTATCATCATAGTCATAGCACCACAGATCTCCTCCTGTTTTAAATGCCACATACTTGGATTTTGGACTCTTCATGGTTCTTACCTTGTTGTCATTTGTAATTCCAAGAAGAATCTTTTTGCCTGAAAAAGACTGATGACCTCCGTCAAACACTTCATTGGCATTGCGTTCGTAATTCATCAGGTAGATTCTCTGTTCATTCCATTTCATGGTAAAATTATCTTCTGCGTCAACTATGGAGCGTGTGCCGTCTTCCTCATTGACGGCAACCTGATACCGAATCTGGATTTGTCCCATAATACCGTCAAACTCCTGGAGTGTCACCTGAGGCTCTCCCACCATCTCCACATCCAGACCGTCCCATGTTAAATGGCTGAAGCTGGCCCTGATGGTAACATGCCCCAGTGAACTGTTATCCTCTGTGTCATTGGTTTCCAGATAGGATACCAAATCTCTTGCCTGATTATAGTCCAGACTCTTCCTGGTAAACTCCTGGGCCAGCCTGACCATATCTGACGCATAGGTATTGTCCGGCCACATGATTCTGGTATAATAATGCAGTTCCTTCTCTCCCGTGGACACGGTAAGTGACAGGAGATATGTCTCATTTCTGGCCAGCAGGTTTTGAATCGGAAGCACTGCGCTGACGCTTCCGTCCCCATTTTCCCAGTCTTCCACTTCTGTCCTCTCCACCAGCCTGTCCAGAGTAAGATTTCTCACTTCATAACTGATGCCTGTAATGGTATTTCCATACTCTTCAATCCGGATATGCAGCCCACGGTCTTCAGGCAGCACAGAGATACTCTCCCTGGCTGCCTGATTCCCCATATCCTGCATGTATCCATGCAGACAATTGATTTCCTGACCGCCCAGCTGGGTATAAACCACAGGCAAAGACGGTTCTTCCATAGATGTATATACAGCTGATTCTTTTTCCATAGTGTTTCTGGCACTGATAAAATAAACTACCAGCGCTCCTATAAATATCAGGAACAAAATCCCTGCTTTTTGCAATATTTTTTTCATATGTGATTATATCCTTTATACTGGTTGCTCTGTATCATTTCTATTTTATATAATATCCAGTAAAACTACAACTTAATCTTTTCGGAATTTTATTAATAATATCTTTGCTGCTCCTATAAGGCGCACAGACCTCTGGCACACCTTCTGTGGAACATTTCATTCAGCAGAAGTACCTTGACCATGTCTCTAAGCCAGGATGGCCTGTTTCCAGGTTTAGGTGGCGGAACCGGTCTGGGCGGCATTGGCGGTCTGGGCGGCTGTGGCCTCGGCGGTCTTGGCGGGGGCGGAGGCGTGGGCCTCGGCGGCTGCGGCGGTCTCGGTGGAGGCGGCGTTGGCCTCGGTGGCTGCGGCGGTCTCACTGGTCCGGGTCCTCCCACTGGTGGTCTGTCCTGATTAGGTCCTGACGGTGGTCTCACCGGCCCTGGACCCATAGGCGGCCTGCCTGGATTATTTCCCATGGGTGGTCTTCCTGGGCCCGGACCCATATTAGGTCGTCCACCCATTCTTCCATTTCCCGGAAATCCAGGTTCTCTCCCTCTCATTTCCTGAGTCTCCATTATAATTCCGGACGGGTTCACCACTGATTCCCTATACCCCTGGAAATCATTCTGGATATTGGAAACAGCCTGTTCCTCCAGTGAGTCTTCTGTGGTTAAGTCCTCAGCATCACTTATGTTTTCAGCCGCAGCATTCTCTAAATCCTGCTCCTGCTCCATCACCGGGTCATCATCCTCTGTAAGGAAATCTACGTCCAGCCGTTTCATATCTTTTTTGAGCTCTGCCATTTCCATAACAGCTTTATCCTGCTCTGATATGTTCCACATGCCTCTGACCTTTTCCGCGCCTTCAGATGCAATCACCGTGTCACAAATTGTATCACAAAGCCGGTTAATCATCATATGGTCTGGATACTCATCATACATGGGGCTGTTTTTATAATCCAATCTGTCACAAGCTTCTGCCACATACCCCTGTAGAATTCTTATTCCTGACGGATACATGCTTTTCAGGTATTCAATGTCCTGCATCTACTCTCCCTTTTCCAATTTTCTCTTACCAATATCATATGCAGGCCTAATCCATTATGCGCCAACTTTCCGCTTATTTCTCAAAATAAATAAAAGACCGGATAATTTCCAGTCTTTTACAATTGTTATGGATTTAATTCTTCTTAATATAACCAAGAGCCTGTTCTAATGCTTCCTGTTCCTCATTCCCCAGAACAATATCAGTCTGTCCCATATCCACCACCTTAATATACAGATAGCAACCCTCTCTGCTGTGGACACAGTTTAATACAAATCCGCTGTTTGTATAATCCAACATGGCAAATGCAAAACTTAAGTTTCCTCCCATTCCTTTAAAGGCATTATACTTGACAAGCCCATATTTTTGGAATGAGGCTCTCTGATTCCGGTTCAATGTTCGGATGGAATCTTTATTTGACCTGTCTTCGGCCCTTAAATCCCTGATTTCTTCAATCTGGTCCAGAATGACATCTTCCAGAGTTTCTGCATCTTTTCCTCTCATAAAATAATCATATTGGCGATCCAGCCTTCTCACTTTTGTCATTGTTGTAATCGTCAATATCAGCAACAGAACCACTAATATCAATAATCCCGCTATTATGTATGCAGGATCAAAGGGAATTTGATTTAAGATGCTGTTCTCCATATAATATCCATCTCTCCTTTGTACCTAGCGAATTGATTCTATCATTTCTACAATCCGCTCTAATTCTGCTTCTGAATAATATTCAATTTCAATGCGTCCTTTATTTTTATCCTTGTTGTGGATACTGACCTTTGTACCCATGACGCTTTTCATACGTTCTTCCAAACTCTGATATATCAAAGCCAGGGCTTCATCCTTATTTTTATCTTTCTTCTCTTCCCCGTTCTCCCCTTCTTTTGCAAGTCGCTTTACAAGGCGCTCTGTTTCTCTGACACTGAGCGACTCGTCCAATATCATCTTTGCTGCCTTCAGCTGAAGTCCTTTATCCTCTAAAGACAATAAAGCTCTTGCATGACCGCTGGAAATAAGATTTTGAATCAGCATTTCCTGTATCTGTCCGTCCAATTTTAAAAGACGCATGGAATTGGTAATGGTAGCCCTGTTTTTTGATACCCTGGCTGCTATTTCCTCCTGAGTCAACTTGAATTCTGTTACCAGACGCTGATAAGCCAGTGCCTCTTCAATGGGATTCAGGTCAGCTCTCTGCACATTTTCAATCAGTGCTATCTCCATGCTTTCCTGCTTATTGTACTCCCGTAACACAACAGGTATTTCCTTTAATCCGGCTATTTTGGCGGCACGCCATCTGCGCTCTCCGGCAATAATCTCATAAAATGTCCCCTTTTTCTGAACTAAAAGGGGCTGCAAAATACCGTATCGTTTGATGGAATCAGCCAGCTCAGCCAGCTGTTCCTCATTAAAATCTTTTCTGGGCTGTTCTCTATTGGGTTCAATCAATGCCATTTTTACCATCAATTCACCGCTTTTGCCATCCCTGTTATCAGTCACAGCCGCTTTTGCTTTTGCAATCTCCTCTTCACTTTCCTTTATAACATCTTCTCCAAAGATGGCTCCCAATCCTTTACCCAATCCTTTTTTAGCCATTACAACTCTTCTCCTCTGCTCATTACTTCTGCCGCAAGCATCCTGTAGCTCTCAGCCCCCGTTGATCTGGAATCGTAAAGATTAATAGACATACCGTGGCTGGGTGCCTCAGCCAGACGTACGTTTCTCGGTATAATGGTTTTATAAATTGTTCTGTTCAAACTGCTCTTAACACTTTCCACTACTTCCAGTGACAGATTTGTCCTTGCATCATACATGGTAAATACCACGCCTTCCAATTCCAACTCCGGATTTAACTTTCTTTTAACCAGGTCCACTGTTTTTAATACCTGGTTAAGTCCCTCCAAGGCATAGTACTCACACTGTATAGGAACCAGTACAGTATCTGCTGCCGTCAATGCGTTAATGGTCAATATATTAAGAGATGGGGGACAATCAATGATGATGAAATCATATGTATCACGAACTTGATTTAGACAGCTGCTCAGAAGTTTTTCCTTATCCTCGACTTCCTGAAATTCAATCTCCGCTCCTGCCAGGTTCATATCAGAAGGAAGCACATCCAGATTTGGCTGTATTTCCTTAATAATGCATTCATCCACAGATGCTTCTTCAATCATCATATCATAAACGGTTTTATCAAAATCTTCCTGTTCCAGCCCCAAACCGCTGCTTGCATTTCCCTGGGGATCAAAATCCACCAGCATAACATGTTGTCCTGCTTCAGCCAAACAGGCGGAAAGATTAATGGCTGTAGTAGTCTTACCTACTCCACCCTTCTGATTGGCTATTGTTATGATTCGTCCCATATGTATAAATTCCTTTCTCGAAAAAACAAACCTTTCTTCGATTACTTTTACGATTATAACACAAGTCCTATTCTTTTCCTACGGAAAATTAGGAGAAAAGGAGAATTTTCATGTTTTATACAAAAAAATGTTTCACGTGAAACATTTTTAAGGCAGAAAATTGGGCATCCTAATCCTGTGTTGTCTTAATAATAATTTAATTCTCTAACCGTTGTAATAGCCCCCAGCTTGTATTATAATGGAGAAGAATCAAAAAACCGGTTATATAATATGTAATTTCAGGAGACTATTGAATGAAAACCAGGAATAAATTACTGACCTTACTTATACTGTCATCCGGAGCTGCTGCTGCAACTGCTCTGATTAACAAAGCGATAAAACTTTCGGCCACGTCCCGAAATGTATTGGAAGAACCAGAAGCATTGTGTTATAAGTGGCGTTTAGGAAATATACATTATACTAAGACCGGAACCGGTAAACCGATTCTGTTGGTACATGATCTTGCTCCTGCTTCCAGCGGGTTTGAATGGAAGAATCTGGTTGGTAAACTTTCGGAGACCTATACTGTATATACCATTGACTTGCTTGGTTTTGGCCGCTCAGAAAAGCCCAATCTTACCTATACCAATTATTTGTATGTGCAGCTTATCTCTGATTTTATAAAATCAGAGATAGGACACAGGACAGATATGATAGCCAGTGGTTCCTCTGCTGCGTTGGGTATCATGGCTTGCAGCAACAGTCCCGAATTATTCAATCAGCTTTTATTCATAAATCCAGAGTGCCTCCTTTCCTGCAGTCAGGTACCCGGTAAGAATGCAAAGCTTTATAAAATAATTTTAGATTTACCAATTGTCGGTACTTTAATATACAATATTGCCTGCAGCAAACAGTTCATAACAAAGGAATTTTTAACTAATTACTATTATAATCCTTACTCAGTAAAGACCAGGGTAATTGAGGCATATCATGAATCAGCCCATTTAGGCGAATCGCCCAAGTCTGTCTATGCCAGTTTAAAATGTAATTATGTTAAATGCAATATTGCAGCTGCTTTAAAGAAAATTGATAACAGCATATATCTGTTAGGCGGAGGTGCCATAGATGACATAGGAGAATGTATGGAAGAATACAAAGAATACAACCCTGCTGTTGAATATGCTGTTGTCCCCAACACAAAGTTACTTCCTCATTTAGAAAAACCTGCAGAAGTATTCGATATGATTCAAACCTATTTATCCTAAAACATATAATGTTTCACGTGAAACATACGGTTCGGACATCTACTCCGAGCCGTTTTTACTACCACCACTGTGGGATAAAACAAATTATTTAACTGTAATATAGTAAGAAAGGAAAATACAATATGCTGCGAATTGGTTGTCATCTATCCTCATCAAAGGGATATCGAGCTATGGCAAAAGATGCAAAAAAGATAAATGCAAATACATTTCAGTTCTTTACCCGTAATCCACGCGGAGGAAATGCCAAAGCCATAGATGAAAACGATGTAAAAGATTTTTTAGCGGAAGCCCGGTCTCTGGACATTGCACCAATATTAGCCCATGCTCCTTATACACTAAATGCCTGCTCAGCTGATCCTAAATTGAGAGACTTTGCCAAACGAACCATGGCGGATGATTTAGTTAGGATGGAGTATACACCTGGAAATATGTATAATTTTCATCCGGGAAGCCATGTAAAACAAGGAACTGAAATCGGCATACAATTTATTGCAGAAATGCTTAATGAAATTCTTTCTCCGGCACAGACCACTACTGTTTTGCTGGAAACAATGGCAGGAAAAGGCAGCGAAGTAGGTAGGACTTTTGAAGAATTGCGGCAGATTCTTGATTTAGTTGAGTTAGAAAGCCATATGGGTGTTTGTCTTGATACCTGTCATATATGGGACGGGGGATATGATATAGTCAATCACTTAGACGATATACTGACAGAATTTGATAATAAAATTGGGTTAAAACGTTTAAAGGCCATACACTTAAACGACAGCCAGAACCCAATAGGCGCACATAAAGACAGACATGCAAAATTAGGTGAAGGATATATAGGATTAGACACATTTAAGCGAATTGTCACACATCCTGAATTGAGACATCTTCCATTCTATTTAGAGACTCCTAATGATTTGGATGGATATGCACATGAAATACAAATGATGCGTGAGGCGGCAGATTAACTCTAGTTAATCAGATATCTTGAGTGCGTGACTTCTTCATGTACAAGTATAAATGAAGTAATAAGAAGGCATAAGTTAATACTTTGTCTTCTTATTTTTATATTTAATTATATTTAACAGTTTTATATGCATATTAAATATTATTAGATGTTTATTACCTATTATAAGTTTGATGATACATTTATATTAATTACGGTATTATGCTGACTAATGTATTTTATTAACTAATACATTTTATCGCATATTATATAGTATTGACTTACCCATTATGCGAGATAACGCATTATGTTTAATAACCTATTATATGCCCGATACATTATACTGAATAATTCATTACATACCCAATGCATTATCTTGAATAACTTATTACATGCTCAACGCATTATATTAAATAACTCACTACATGCCCAATGCATTATACTGAATAACTCATTATATGCCCAATGCATTATATTAAATAACTCATTACATGCTCAACGCATTATATTAAATAACTCATTACATGCTCAACGCATTATACTGAATAGCTCATTACATGCCAAACGCATTATACTAAATAACTCATTACATGCCCAATGCATTATACTGAATAATTCATTACATGCTTAACGCATTATACTGAATAACTTATTATAATGAATAATGTATTATGTCGACTGTTCCATTATATATTACGCAATATATTATACTCAATAACTCTTTGTGATGTCGAACCACTCATATAGATTAATGCATTATTTTAACTATACAATTATACTAACTAACCCATCGTTCTGATTAGTCTATGATACTGAATAACTCACTATTCTGACTAGGCCATTATACTGAATAACTCATTATTTTAACTAACCCCTATTATATTATCTAACGCATTAAACTCCCTCTCACATTTTGTCACCTAATGAATTATATAATTTAATGCATCGTATAACTTAGTAAATCCTATTACATCATACACGCTCTTCCATCTCATCAATTTTTAATCCCCTATATAATAACAAAAAAATCTCTATGCGTTCTTATCACATTTAAAATTAAAAACACCTAAATCAATACAAGCTTAAATACAAGCTTATATCAATAATAAATTCAGTCAAGAAAAAAGGGAATGTTTCACGTGAAACATTCCCACATCCACTTCTATCCCAAAGGCTCCTTAGTTGGCATTCCTGCCTTCCTTGGATATTTTTTAGAAATCCCTTTCACCTTCTTTATTACCACCAAAGATCTGGAAGCATCTGTACCAGGCAGCATGAATTTATCTACAAATTCCAGTTCTCCCCCCAATATTCCAACCGCCTTGCCGGCAGACTTCAGCTCATCTTCTATCTCTCCGGATTTATAAGGAACAAAGAAACCGCCAATCTTCACAAAGGGCATACAATACTCAGACAGAGAAGCCAAATTTGCCACAGCCCTGGACACGCACAAATCATACATTTCCCTGTGCTCTTTCTGCCTTCCTATATCCTCAGCTCTCCCATGAATAAATTCCACGTTCTTTAATCCCAAGGAATCACAAACTTCCTCCAGAAATTTAACTCTCTTATTCAAGGAATCCAACAAGGTAAGTTTTATTCCCGGAAAAACTATTTTAAGTGGTATACCGGGAAATCCTGCGCCTGTACCTACGTCAATAACCGACTTTCCCTCCAACAATTCTTCCTCATACACTCTTCTGCCGTCATATCCATCACCGGAATCTGTCACTTGTTTCAACACTCTGAATAGTGACACACTGTCACTAAAATGTTTGGATACTACGTCTGCCTCATCTGTTATGGCTGTCAGGTTCATAACCTTATTCTTTTCCACCAGCATTTCATAATAAGTAAAAAACTGCTCCAATTGCTTCTCACTTAATTTTATCCCCAGAAGGCCAAGCTCCCGGTCCATCTGCTGTCTAAATGTATCTGTCATATCAGACCCTCTCACTGCTTTCTTGTAAAATGCACCAACAGAACAGATATGTCCGCCGGTGATACACCTGATATACGGGATGCCTGTCCAATGGTTGCCGGCTGCACTTTGTTCAGCTTCTGAACTGCCTCCCTGCGAAGGCTGTTTACCTCTGAATAGTCAAAGTCCTCCGGCAGTTTCTTATCCTCCAGCTTCTTAAACTGTGCCACCTGCTGCATCTGACGCTTTATATATCCTTCATACTTAATCTCAATATTAACCTGTTCTGTGACATCATCAGGAAGTTCAGGCCTGCCTTCATCCAGTTTTGCCAGTTTAACATAATCCAATTCCGGCCTCTTGACCAGCTCTGCCAGCGTTATTCCGGACTTCAATAAGGTGCTTCCATATTTTTCCAAAAACATTTGCACCCGATCACTCACACCTATAACAGTCTTTTCCAGCCGTTTGATCTCTGACTGTATATCATCCATCTTCTTTAAAAGATGTTCATACTCTTCATCACTTACCAGGCCGATTTCATGACCGATTTTTCTGAGTCTTATATCTGCATTGTCCTGACGCAGCAAAAGTCTGTACTCTGCCCTGGAAGTCATCATCCGGTAAGGTTCATGGTTTTCTTTTGTTACCAGATCATCAATCAGAACCCCTATATATGCCTGTGAACGATCCAGAACCACAGCCTCCTGTCCACGTATCTTCATCACTGCATTCACACCAGCCATGAACCCCTGGACGGCCGCCTCCTCATACCCTGAGCTTCCGTTAAACTGCCCGCCTGCAAACAGGCCGGAAATCTTCTTAAACTCCAGAGTCGGTTTAAGCTGAAGAGCGTTAATACAGTCATATTCAATGGCATAGGCATTTCTCACTATCTTTACCTTTTCAAGTCCCGGAACCGTACGGTACATTGCATACTGTACATCCTCCGGCAGCGAACTGCTCATGCCTCCCAGATACATCTCATTGGTGTAAAGGCCCTCCGGCTCCACAAATACCTGATGACGGTTCTTATCCGGGAATTTAACCACCTTATCCTCAATGGAAGGACAATACCTTGGTCCGGTTCCCTCAATGGCCCCTGAAAACAGAGGTGAACGGTCCAGATTATCCTTGATGATACGATGGGTATTTTCATTGGTATAAGTCAGCCAGCAGGAAACCTGGTCTTTCTGGATTTCATCCGGATTCGTTGAAAATGAAAACGGCACAACCCTGGGATCCCCAAACTGCTCTTCCATTTTGGAAAAATCAATGCTTTTTTTATCCACTCTGGCCGGCGTCCCTGTCTTGAACCGGAACATCTCAATTCCATGTTTTCTCAGGGAATCCGTAAGATGGTTGGCTGCCTGAAGGCCGTTAGGACCTGTAGGATTGCTCACATCCCCATAGATACACCTGGCTTTCAGATACGTTCCCGTGCACAGTATCACGGCCTTTGCGTAATACACTGCGCCGGAAAATGTCTTTACTCCCCTGATTTTACCATCCTCCGCCAAGATTTCAGACACTTCCGCCTGACGTATGGTGAGATGATCTGTGTTTTCCAGGGTCCTTCTCATATGCCTGCTGTAATCCTGCTTATCAGCCTGAGCCCGCAGGGAATGAACAGCCGGTCCCTTGGATTCATTGAGCATCTTGGACTGTATGAAGGTCTTGTCTATATTCTTCCCCATCTCTCCGCCCAGCGCATCTAACTCCCTGACCAGATGCCCCTTGGAGCTTCCTCCTATGTTAGGATTACAGGGCATCAGCGCTATGCTGTCCACGCTGACAGTAAACATAATCGTTTCCATACCCAGTCTTGCACTGGCCAGAGCGGCCTCACATCCTGCATGGCCGGCTCCGACAATCACCACATCGTATGTTTCTTCTAAATAAGGTATCATTCCGCGTTCCTCTTCCATATTAAATTTCCCTATTTACCCATACAGAATTTTGCAAATATCTCATTGACAACATCATCATCCACTGCCTCCCCGATAATGAAACCCAGCTGTTCATATGCATTCATCAGGTCAATGGAATAAAAATCCTCTGGCATGCTGTCCTCAACGCTTCCCTTTACCATCAGCAGACTCTCCAGACACTGCTCCAGGGCTTCCTTATGACGCGCATTTGTAATATAAACCTGGTCATTAAAAGACAGGTCGCCGTGATAAAAGAGCTTCTTGATTTCCTGCTCCAGCAGCTCGATTCCCTGTTCTTCTTTAGCAGAAACAGGGATCACCTTATGTCCGCAAATCTGTTCCAGCTCGGCCGTACCCACTTCCAAATACAAATCCGATTTGTTCAGCAATACAATGGTTTTTCTGTCCCGGATAAATTCTATTATTTCCCTGTCGCTTTCATCCAAGGGCCTGGAACCATCCACCACATAAATAATTAAATCAGCGTCCCTGGCTGCTTTCATCGCCCGGTCCACACCGATTTTCTCCACCACATCCTCTGTATCCCTGATTCCCGCTGTATCCACCACATTAAGACTGATCCCCTGCAAATAAATATGCTCTTCCAGGGTATCCCTGGTGGTTCCCGCAATTTCGGTAACAATGGCCCTCTCCTCTCCCAAAAGCACATTCATCAGAGAGGATTTACCTGCATTGGGCTTACCCAGTATAACTGTCTTTACCCCTTCGGACATAACCCTTCCGTCATCCGCAGACAGGAGGAGCTTTCTCACCTCACCAATCATAGGCACCAGATCATCCATCAGCCGGCTCCCATATCCATCCAGTGATATATGTTCCGGATCATCCAGAGCTGATTCGATAAAAGCGATCTGATACAGTATCTGGCTGCGCAGTTCCTTAATTTTAGCGGACACTGAACCGCTCAGCTGGCTCACGGAGCTTTTTAACGCATATTCATTGGTAGCGTGAATCACATCTGCCACCGCCTCGGCCTGGGACAAATCCAGCCTTCCATTTAAGAAAGCCCTCTTTGTAAACTCTCCCGGTTCAGCTGTTCTGGCCCCTGCGTGAAGAACAGTCTCCAGAATCCGCCTGACCATAAGCACTCCCCCGTGGCAGTCAATCTCTACCGTATCCTCAGCCGTATAGCTGTGGGGCCCCTTCATGATAATAACCAGGGCCTCATCCACCTTCTCATCACCGTCATATATATACCCATAATGGACTGTATGGGACCGGGAAAGGCTCAGTCTGACCCTTTCCCCCTTTCTGTTCCGGAATATGGAATCAATCACGGAAAATGCCTGCTCTCCGCTGATTCGCACGATTCCGATTCCTGAATTGCTCATACCTGTAGCTATAGCCGCTATCGTATCTGTCTTCATAGGCTCTCCTCACAATAGAGCAAAAAGGCCGTCGCTTCAGCAACAGCCTCTTAACCTGTTTCATTACTGCCTGCATCCGATCAACCACGGATAGGCTTATTCTTCTTCACCGGCAGCAGTCTCTGCTGATGCATCTGAACCTGTCTGAGATGCACTGTTTCCATTGGTGCGGCGGTTATTTCTATATCCGCCGGAACGGTCGGAACGCTCAAAACGTCCCCCTTTATTTCTGTCATAGCGTCCTTTACGGTCGCCGGACGCTGCCTCCTTCTTAAGGGCAATCACCACATGGCGGAAAGGCTCTTCTCCTTCGCTTCTGGTGGTAACATACTTATCATTCTGAAGAGCCGCATGAATGATTCTTCTCTCGTAAGGATTCATAGGTTCAAGGGATACCGGTCTCTTGGTTCTCTTAACCTTATAGGCAATGTTCTTAGCCAGGGTCTCCAGGGTTTCCTTCCTTCTCTCACGGTAATTCTCAGTATCCAGCTTCACCCTGAGATATCCTTCTGTTCCCTTGTTCACAATCAGGCTCACCAGATACTGGAGAGAATCCAGGGTCTGGCCCCTCTTGCCAATGAGGATTCCCATATCCTCGCCTTCCAGGTTTAAGGACAGCTCCTGCTCCTCCTGGTTATATGCAGCTGTAATATTCACCTGCATATTCATTGCCCCAAAAATCTGAGACAGGAAATCCATGGCCTTATCCTCAATGGACTCTTTTTTCTTAGCACGAATAATGGCAGGTTTTGCGCCGATACCAAGGAATCCTGTACTTCCTTTATCAACTACTTCATATTCCAGTTTGTCGCTGGTGGTTTCAAGTTCGATTAACGCCTTTGTAACTGCTTCGTCCACTGTCTTGGCAGTAACTGTAATCATATCCATACAAAACCCTCCTACTTTTTACCCTTCTCATGCTTCTCATTATACTTGGAAACCATGTTAGCCTTAGCCGCCAGACTTCCGGGCTTGGCATTATCATTATAGTACTTGGTAGACTCCTCAACAATAGACTTGGTCTTAGCGATCTTAGCCATCTGGGCCTGCTCTGCCTTTTCTTCCTTTGCCTCAATCTTCTTGAGCATCTCGTCTACATTGCCCACTTTTGTAGGAGGAAGGCCTTTCTTTGCGCGCTTCTTGTTCGTCTTTTCAATGTTCTTCTGAACCAGGTCGTCAATATCAACCTTATTAAGATAAGAATTGATTCCCACCTGCTGGATAATGGTAAATACACTCTGTGCAACCCAGTAAAGTCCGATACCGGATGCAAATGAGAAACAGAAGAATACGGACATTAAAGGCATGGTCACATTCATGCTCTTCATCATGTTTGCGCCCGGAGCATCTTCAGACTGCTGGGGCTGGTTGGCTGTCATCAGCTTGGTGCTGTACCACTGGCTTAAACCTGCTAACAGCGGAATGCACAGTGCTGCAAATGCAGTCATCAGAGTGGTGTTGTCAACCTTATTAAAATAGTTCATGATAACCTGCAGGGGTGTGTATGCAATATTCAGACCAAAAAAGTTCTGCATATTTTCAATGGCATCCACCACTCTCACGCCGGTTTCCGTAACTGCCTGTCCCACGGAAGAAAAGGCGTTGACCAGAGAATCCCACTGCTGTCCTGTCAGCTTATATAATAAATCAATGACTGTGTTTACATTGGTATAGTCAAATCTCTCACCCACCATCTTGTGGGCCTGTGCCAGGTCTGTAAATGCCTGGGAAGCTTCATATCCGCTGGGAAGCTTGCTTACCACTGCTTCATAATATACCCTTACGGACTGTACGTATGCAGGAATATTGTAGATGACGCGGTACAACGCGAAAATAATAGGCATCTGAATCAGAAGAGGGAGACATCCGCCTGTCATGGATGTGCCGTACTTTTCATAAACCGCCTTGATTTCAGTCTGCATCATCATGGCGTACTTCTGGTCACTTTCCTTGCCCTTGTACTTCTTCTGAATGGCTGTAATTTCGGGCTGCATGACCGCCATGAGCTTTGATGATTTCTGCTGCTTAATGGTAAGAGGTATCATCAGCACCTTGGTTACAAGGGTAAATAAAATGATACATAAACCGATATTCAATATTCCGAAGGTACTGGTAAAACGGAACAATAAGTCCATGATCCACCCCAGGATATCAGCTATCGGCCCCAGAATACCTCCTGTTTTTGTCAATAATACTGCGCCAGCTATACTGTTCAATACACTACCTCCTTCGATCTACGGAACTGGATCATAACCGCCTTCTGCAAATGGGTGACACCGGAGTATCCTCTTGCAGGCCAACCATGTACCTTTTAACGCACCATACTTTTTTAATGCTTCAATGGCGTATTGAGAGCATGTAGGTGTGTAAATACAGTGAGTTCTTACTTTAAGGGGCGACAGAAACTTCTGGTATCCCCTTACCAAGAAAATCAGACATCTTGCCATAATCACTTCACTTCGATTCTTTTAAAATGTGATGCAGTCCGCACAGGTGCAGGTAAGCACCCTCCAAATGTTTGTAATCCGATTGTCTGGCAGCGCCTCTGGCTACCAGGATGATGTTTAACCCAGTCTTTATTCTGTTATTGTTTAAACGGAAAATCTCTCTTAAAAGCCTTGTTATATGATGGCGGACAACGCTGTTGCCCACTTTTTTGCTTACAGATATGCCAATGCGGTTTTCATCTTCCCCGGTTTTCATCACATACATCACCAGCAGTCTGTTCGCATAGGAAGTTCCATTCCTGTATATCACCTGGAACTCACTGTTCTTCTTAACGGAAGGAAATCGTTTCATCCGAAACTCCTTACAATCAGGTTGTCAAAACACTCCCCTTTTTCCGGGAAGGTAAGAAAAGAAAAGGCCACATGATGCTGTGGCCCGTAGTTCTTTTGCTTTAAGCTTGAAACAATTAAGCAGATAATTTTGCTCTACCTTTAGCTCTTCTGGCAGCAATAACTTTTCTACCGCCTGTAGTCTTCATTCTTGCTCTAAAGCCATGAACTTTCGCTCTCTGTCTCTTCTTGGGCTGAAATGTCATCTTCATATCCGGGCACCTCCTATCAAAATTATGTGGCAATGTGAAAACACACATTTAGACTAGTATAATTAAACATCTTCTCAATTATATAGAAGAAATCCGCCTTCGTCAAGCGGATTTTCTCAAAAAATCAACAAAAAACCGGCAAAAAAGGACAGTCCCGGAGACTGTCCCAACAAAATGTGTGCATTGCAAAACTACATTACTATATTTAGTATAAATCCGGTTTCCTTTACGCTGCTATCCTCTGATGTCAGGTGTCAGCTTCAGCAGGATTCCGGCCACAGCCGTCACAATAATTCCGGCCACCAGGGCTTCCGGCACTCCCTGCATACCGATAATTCCCAATATTACTCCATATACCCATTTGGCTGTCCAGCTGGCAGCGGACGCATACTGATCCCCAAACAAAAAATAAATCAGGTTCATAACCAGAAGGGTGTTGGTCAGGGAGCCGGCCACGCCTGCCGCAAACAATGCGGTCCCCTGCTTATTCCTCCTGTTCTTAAGCGTTCTCATAAACAGACGGTATACATAATAGGCCACAACCCCAATCAGTATTCTTGGAACCAGGCAGATAACCAGGCTTCCCAGATTTCCGTGAAACTGTCCCATGGTAACAAAGGGTGAAAACACAAAGGACGTGGGATTTGGCATGAAGGTATTCTTCCACAAACTGGTCAGGCCGAATGTCAACCCCAGGAATGCCCCGTATTTCGGTCCCAGAATAATGGCTCCGATAATCACAGGGATATGAACGGTGGTCGCATTCATGAATCCAAGCGGAATATACCCTAAGAATGGCACAAATGCCATGATTACGATAATGGCTGCAATGACTGCTGCCAATACCAGGTCACGGGTTTTGGATAAAGTATTCATTTTTTCCTCCTGCTACTGTTCTTATGATAAAGATACAATGCAATGCTACAACGTAATTATAAGTAAAAATCACACCAGCGTCAATGTTTCAGGCTTATGTTTCCCTTTCTATGCAAGACTATTTTCACATGGGATCCCAGATTAACATAACATTATCCACAAAATGTGGATAAGTTGTGGATAAGTATGGGATAATACCTGTTTTTTCCCCAGCCCGATCTAAAAAATCCAGAATTTATGAATATTTCCACCATGTGTAAAACTCCAGTTAACTTTTTCACGATTTTTGTGGACAAAAGATCTTTCCACACTGCTTACACAGGGCATCCACCCCCAATTCACAAAGTTATCCACAATATTTTACACTTGTCATTGAAAAAATTTTTACTTTAGTATACAATAGATTTAGATTGGGCAATTCTGCAATACAGTTTTAGGAGACAAAAAATGATCGAAAAAATCAAAGAAAACTGGGACAAAATCTTACTTACTTTAAAAGAAGAACATGAAATATCCAATATCTCCTACAGTACCTGGCTGGAACCCTTAAAGCCGCACTCTTTTAAAGACAACACAGTAACCATCATTGTTCCCGAACAGACCTTTTTACAATATGTAAATAAAAAATATGGATTTTTATTAAAGGTAACCATCTCGGAATTCCTTGAAAAGGAATGCGAGGTGGATTTCAAAGTTAAGGAGCAAATCGTGGAGGCGGAGGAACCGGCTGCGCCCCAGCTGATTAAAAATAACAAGGCTTCTGTCAGCCCCGATGTCATACAGAGTGCTAACTTAAATCCCAAGTATACCTTTGATACCTTCGTTGTAGGCGGAAATAACAACCTGGCCCATGCTGCCGCCCTTGCTGTGGCTGAATCCCCAGGTGAGATATACAATCCTCTCTTTATATATGGAGGCGTGGGACTTGGCAAAACCCATCTGATGCACGCCATCGCCCACTTCATATTAAAGAACAACGCAAAATCCAAGATACTGTACGTCACCTCGGAAACCTTTACCAACGAGCTGATTGACGCTATCCGTAATAAGAACAACATAACCACCACGGAATTCAGGGAAAAATACAGGAACAACGATGTCCTTCTCATCGACGATATCCAGTTCATCATAGGTAAGGAAAGCACACAGGAGGAATTTTTCCATACCTTTAACACATTATATGAATCAAAGAAACAGATTATCATATCCTCAGATAAACCGCCGAAAGAAATTGAGACTCTGGAGGAACGTCTCCGATCCCGCTTTGAATGGGGCCTGACCGTGGACATCCAGTCTCCTGATTATGAGACAAGAATGGCGATTCTGCGCAAAAAGGAGGAGATGGAAGGATATAATATAGATAACGAGGTAATCAAATACATCGCTACCAATATCAAATCCAATATCCGTGAGCTGGAGGGAGCCCTGACAAAAATCGTTGCGTTATCAAGGCTTAACAAGTGCGACATCACCCTGGAACTGGCCGAGGAAGCATTAAAGGACATCATCTCCCCCAATGCCCAGAGGGAAGTGACCCCTGACCTGATTATCCAGGTGGTTTCCGATCATTTCGGCCTTACTCCCCTGGATATTTCATCCCAGAAACGTAATAAGGAAATCGTATACCCAAGACAGATCGTCATGTACCTGTGCAGGGATATGACGGCCACTCCTCTCCAGACCATCGGACGCTACCTGGGAGGAAGGGACCATACCACCATCATACATGGCGCTGAGAAGATAACCGGCGACATGGCAAAGGATGACACATTGAGAAATACCATAGAGATACTGAAAAAGAAGATCAATCCACAATAGGAAGTGGAATCTATGTGGACGGGCTGTTGATAACTGATCTTTTCTGAAGGGCTTGTGAATGACTTTTAACCACCTGTGGATAAACTTTAAGTTTTCCCTCATGAAAGTGGATGGTTTCCACATCCTGTTCCACAGGTGCTTGTCCTTAATTATCAAGGACTTCAGACAGTTTTGCACAAACCCACAGCCCCTACTACGGTTTCTACGAAAATTATCTATATCTTCACTCACAGATGACACACCGGGCACACAATTACTCTGAAAGGAAGTTATCAACATTATGAAGTTAAGATTTCAAAAAGACGCCATTGTTAATGGAATTAATATTGTAATGAAAGCTGTACCTTCCAAGACCACCATGTCCATTCTTGAATGCATACTCATTGACGCCAGCACCAACGAAATCAAGCTTACAGGCAATGATATGGAGTTAGGAATCGAGACAAGGGTTGAGGGAGACATACTGGAACACGGCAAGATCGCGCTGGATGCCAAGCTGTTCTCTGAAATTACCAGAAGGCTTTCCAGTGAAAATGCATCCGTTACCATTGAATCAGATGACAAGTTCAACACAACCATCAGCTGTGAGAACTCCGTGTTCAATATCCAGGGACGGGACGGGGAAGAATTTGCATACCTTCCCTATATAGAAAAAGATAAGTATATCTGTCTGTCCCAGTTCACCTTGAAGGAGGTCATCCAGCAGACCATCTTCTCCATCTCACCAAATGACAGCAATAAGATGATGGCCGGAGAGCTGTTTGAAGTCAATGAAAACCAGCTGAAGGTGGTATCACTGGACGGACACAGAATTTCCATCCGCAAAGTACGTTTAAAAGACCATTATGAGGACACAAAGGTAATCGTACCCGGCAAGACCTTAAGCGAGGTCAGCAAAATATTAGGCGGTGATAATGAAAAAGAGGTGCTGATTTATTTCAGCACAAACCATATCCTCTTTGAATTTGACAATACCATCGTGGTATCCCGTCTGATTGAGGGTGAATATTTCAGAATCAGCCAGATGCTTTCCAGCGACTATGAGACAAAGGTATCTGTGAACAAGAAGGAATTCCTGGACTGTATTGAGCGGGCCACCATACTGATCCGTGAAAACGACAAGAAGCCTCTGATTATCAATATCGGAGATAATTCCATGGAACTGAAGCTGAACTCCAGTTTCGGCTCCATGAATGCAGATTTAATGATTCACAAGACCGGTAAGGACATCATGATTGGATTTAATCCCAAGTTCCTCATCGACGCGCTGCGTGTCATTGACGACGAGGAAATCAATATTTATATGATGAATCCAAAGTCCCCATGCTTTATCAAGGACGAGGAGGAGAATTACATTTATCTGATTCTTCCTGTTAATTTTAATGCTGCCACTGTCTAAGAGAGGAAAAGTATGGAAATAATAAAACTTAGGGAAGACTATATTAAGCTGGGTCAGGCGTTAAAAGCGGCTGGCCTGGCAGAATCAGGCGTAGAAGCCAAATATGCCGCCCAGGACGGCCTCGTATCTGTAAACGGCGAGACTGTTTATCAGCGCGGAAAAAAACTGGTGGACGGTGATGTGGTCACCTATAAGGGTGAAACCATTAAAATCACTAAGTAGCAGACTGGCAGGGAAATCCATGATTATAGAATCCATAGAACTGAAAAATTACCGCAACTACAAAGAACTACATATGGAGTTTAATCAGGGAACCAATATACTTTATGGGGACAATGCCCAGGGAAAGACCAATATCCTGGAGGCAGTCTACGTGTGCTGCACGTCCAAATCACATAAAAGCGCCAAGGACAGGGATATCATCCGGTTCAATCAGGATGAATCCCATATTAAATTGCAGATAAGGAAAAACAATGTCCCTTACCGCATTGACATGCATCTGAAAAAGAACAAGCCAAAGGGCATTGCCATCAATGGGGTTCCCATACGCAAGGCCAGTGAGCTGTTCGGCATAGCCAATGTGGTATTCTTCTCGCCGGAGGATCTGAATATCATAAAGAACGGGCCATCCGAGAGGAGGCGGTTCATTGATATGGAACTGTGCCAGCTGAATAAACTCTATGTCCATTCCCTTGTACAGTACAATAAGGTCCTTCTTCAGCGAAACAAGCTGTTAAAGGAGCTGTTTTTCAGACCGGATTATGAGGAGACCCTGGATGTGTGGGATATGCAGCTGGTGAATTACGGACGTGAGGTGATTAAGTTCCGAAGGGAATTCATTAAGCAGCTCAATGAAATCATACATGCCATTCATCTGAGTCTCACAGGCGGCAGGGAGGACATATCCATTTCCTATGAACCCTACACCCGGGAAGAACAGATGGAGGATATCCTTAAGAAGAACCGGGCCCAGGACATGAAGCAGAAGACCACATTGTCGGGACCTCACAGGGATGACATAAGCTTTATTGTAAATGGTATTGATATACGCAGGTTCGGATCCCAGGGGCAGCAGCGCACAGCGGCCCTGTCCCTTAAGCTGTCAGAGCTTCAGCTGGTGAAACAATTGAGCCATGACGATCCAATCCTGCTTTTGGATGATGTGTTATCAGAGCTGGACAGCAGCAGGCAGAACCATCTGCTGTCAGCCATTAAACATATACAGACTATGATTACCTGCACAGGTCTGGATGATTTTGTCAATAACAGGTTCCAGATTGATAAGGTTTTCAAGGTAATTGACGGGACTGTCATCAACGAGAATTAATGCCGTACTAGAAAGAAAGGATGATTATATAACATGGGAGAGCAATACGGAGCAGATCAGATTCAGATTTTGGAAGGACTTGAGGCGGTTAGGAAGCGGCCTGGCATGTATATAGGCAGCACATCTGCCAGAGGTCTCCATCATCTGGTGTATGAGATTGTAGATAATGCGGTAGATGAAGCATTGGCGGGATATTGTGATTCCATCGATGTGACCATTAACGAGGACAATTCCATCACAGTCATGGATGACGGCCGCGGTATTCCGGTAGACATCCAGAAAAAGGCAGGTCTTCCTGCCGTGGAAGTTGTATTTACCATCCTCCATGCCGGCGGTAAATTCGGCAACGGCGGATATAAGGTATCCGGCGGCCTTCATGGCGTTGGTGCCTCGGTTGTCAATGCATTGTCTGAATGGCTGGAGGTCCAGGTCTATAAGGATGGAAATATTTACCAGCAGCGGTATGAAAGGGGGAAAGTAACATACCCCTTAAAGATTGTGGGCAAATGCGGTCCGGAACAGCACGGCACAAGAGTTACCTTTCTGCCTGACAAGGAAATATTTGAAGAGACAGTCTATGATTATGATACCCTCAAAATCCGCCTCAGGGAGACGGCGTTCCTGACGAAAAACCTGAAGATTATTCTCAAGGATGACAGGGACGAAAAGAAAGAAAAGGTATTCCACTATGAGGGCGGAATCAAGGAATTCGTCACATACCTGAACAAGGGCAAGACCCCTATCTACGATCAGGTTATTTACTGCGAGGGAACCAGGGAAGGCGTGTATGTGGAAGTATCCATGCAGCACAATGATTCCTATACCGAGAATATCTACACATTTGTAAACAACATCAATACGCCTGAGGGAGGCACCCACCTCACTGGCTTTAAGAACGCCCTGACCAAGACCTTCAACGACTATGCCAGGGAGAAAAAGCTATTAAAGGACAGCGAGGATAACCTGTCCGGAGAGGATATACGTGAGGGTCTGACAGCTATCATCAGTGTTAAAATCGAGGATCCCCAGTTTGAGGGCCAGACAAAACAGAAGCTGGGCAACAGCGAGGCCCGTGCGGCAGTGGACAATATTGTCAGCGAGCAGCTGACTTATTTCCTGGAGCAGAATCCGGCTGTGGCCAAGTCCATGTGTGAGAAATCCATACTGGCACAGAGGGCCCGTGCAGCGGCCAGAAAGGCCAGGGATTTAACACGCCGTAAATCAGCCCTTGACGGCATGGCCCTTCCGGGCAAACTGGCTGACTGTTCCGACAAAAATCCGGAAAACTGCGAGATTTACATTGTAGAGGGAGATTCCGCAGGCGGTTCTGCAAAGACAGCACGTTCACGCGCCACCCAGGCCATCCTGCCCCTGCGCGGCAAGATTCTCAACGTGGAAAAGGCCAGAATGGACCGTATTTACGGTAATGCGGAAATTAAGGCCATGATAACTGCATTTGGAACAGGTATTCATGACGATTTCGATATATCCAAACTCCGTTACCACAAAATCATCATCATGACGGATGCCGATGTGGACGGAGCGCATATCAGTACCCTTCTTCTTACATTTATTTACAGATTTATGCCGGAGTTAATCAAACAGGGATATGTATACCTGGCCCAGCCGCCTCTGTATAAGGTGGAGAAGAATAAAAAGGTATGGTACGCGTACAGCGATGATGAGCTGAATTCCATCCTCAAGGAGATTGGACGCGATAACAGCAATAAAATCCAGCGTTACAAAGGTCTGGGAGAGATGGATGCGGAGCAGCTGTGGGAGACAACCATGGACCCGGAACGCAGGATACTTCTGCGTGTCACCATGGATGAGGAAACCACGTCTGAAGTAGATTTGACCTTCACCACCCTTATGGGCGACCAGGTAGAGCCCAGAAGGGAATTCATTGAAGCCAATGCAAAAAAGGTGAAGAACTTAGATATCTGATTTTAGACTGCAAACATAAAGGAGATTGAATATGGAACCAAATGTATTTGACAAGGTTCATGAAGTAGACCTTAAGAAAACCATGGAACAGTCCTATATCGACTATGCCATGAGTGTTATCAGCGCCAGGGCCCTGCCTGATGTCAGGGACGGCCTTAAGCCTGTACAGCGGCGCGTGCTGTATTCCATGATAGAGCTGAACAACGGTCCGGATAAGCCACATCGTAAGTGCGCCCGTATCGTCGGTGATACAATGGGTAAGTACCACCCCCATGGAGACAGCTCCATTTACGGAGCGCTGGTTAACATGGCGCAGGAGTGGTCCACCCGTTATCCTCTGGTGGACGGGCACGGAAACTTTGGTTCTGTGGACGGCGACGGCGCTGCGGCCATGCGTTACACTGAGGCCCGCTTAAGCAAGATTTCCATGGAAATGCTGGCAGATATCAATAAAGATACCGTGGACTTTGTACCTAACTTCGATGAAACTGAGAGGGAGCCCCTTGTCCTTCCATCCAGATATCCTAACCTGCTGGTAAACGGCACATCCGGTATTGCCGTTGGTATGGCCACCAACATTCCTCCCCACAACCTGAGGGAAATCATCGGAGCAGTGGTGAAAATGATTGACAACAGGGTGGAGGAGGACCGTGAGACTTCCCTGGAAGAAATCATGGAGATAGTAAAGGGACCTGATTTCCCCACCGGCGCCACCATTCTGGGCAGAAGGGGAATCGAGGAAGCTTACCGCACGGGACGCGCTAAAATCAAGGTCCGCGCCGTGACCAACATAGAGACCATGGCCAACGGAAAATCCAGAATCATTGTGACGGAACTTCCCTACATGGTTAATAAAGCACGTCTCATTGAGAAAATCGCAGACCTTGTCAAGGAAAAGAAAATTGACGGCATTACCTACATTGGTGATGAGTCCAACCGTGAAGGCATGCGGATCAACATAGAGCTGCGCAGGGATGTAAATGCCAATGTAATCCTGAACCAGCTGTTAAAGCACACCCAGCTGCAGGACACCTTCGGTGTTATTATGCTGGCCCTGATCAATAACCAGCCAAAGGTGCTGAACCTGCACCAGATGCTGGAGGAGTACTTAAAGCATCAGGAAGAGGTAGTTACCAGAAGGACCCAGTATGATTTAAACAAGGCAGAAGAAAGAGCCCACATATTAAAGGGATTGCTGATTGCCCTGGATAACATTGACGAGGTAATCCGCATCATCCGCGGAGCCGCCAATGTGGCGGATGCCAAAAACCAGTTGATGGAGCGCTTCGGGCTTTCCGACGCACAGTCACAGGCTATCGTGGATATGAGGCTCCGCGCTCTCACCGGTTTGGAACGTGAGAAGCTGGAGAATGAGTACAGGGAACTTCAGGCAAAGATCGAGGAATTGAAGGCAATCCTTGCGGATGAGAAGAAGCTCCTTACCGTTATCCGGGATGAAATCATGATTATCTCTGATAAATACGGGGATGACCGCCGCACAGCCATTGGATATGACGATGATATGTCCATGGAGGACTTGATTCCGGATGAGGACACCATTATTGCCATGACCCATCTGGGCTACATCAAGCGTATGGATGTAGATAATTTCAGGAGCCAGAACAGAGGCGGCAAGGGAATCAAGGGCATGCAGACCATTGAGGAGGATTATATCGAGGACCTTCTCATGACCACCAACCATCACTATATGATGTTCTTTACCAATACCGGACGCGTGTACCGTCTGAAGGCATATGAGATACCGGAGGCAGGACGTACAGCCAGGGGAACGGCTATTATAAACCTTCTCCAGCTGATGCCGGAGGAGAAGATTACGGCCATTATCCCCATGCGTGAATTTAACGATGACAAATATCTGTTCATGGCTACCAGGAACGGCATGGTCAAGAAAACACCTATGGTGGAGTATGAGCATGTGCGCAAGAACGGACTGCAGGCCATTGTGCTTCGGGACGGCGATGAGCTGATTGAAGTAAAGGCAACAGATAACAGCCAGGATATCCTGCTTGTCACACGCAAGGGAATGTGTATCCGTTTCAACGAGACCGATGTAAGGGTGACCGGCCGGGTATCCATGGGTGTCATCGGAATGCGGTTTGAGGATGATGACGAAGTCATCGGAATGCAGATGCAGAGCCAGGGAGACAGTCTTCTGGTGGTTTCCGAGAACGGCATGGGCAAGCGTACTATGATTACTGAATTCAGTGCCCAGAACAGGGGCGGAAAGGGTGTTATCTGCTACAAGTGTACGGATAAGACCGGTTATCTGGTAGGTGCCAAGCTGGTAAATGACGGCCGGGAAATTATGATAATAACAACAGAAGGCATTATTATACGCATGACGGTTGACGATATATCGGTGATTGGACGCAACACCTCCGGCGTCAAGCTCATGAGCATTGATCAGGATTCTGACATCAAGGTGGCAAGTATAGCCAAGGTAAGGGAAAGCGTTACCAAGGACAGCAATGTATATGATGAAGAGTATTACGAGGAAGAGAACGGGGATTCTGAAGAAGAGAGTGAAGCAGATGTAGATTCAGATGAAACGGTTTAAGATTCAGTTCCATGAAAAGGCTGTCAGTTGCGACAGCCTTTTTATGAAATAGTCATGGAGAACCGAACAATATGGTAATGTGGTCATTGGCAGCAGAATTATTAGGACTTATCATTCATATTATTCTCATTTTATACTATCACGAACGGCGGCTGGTATCCAACAGCAGGCGGAAAATCTATCAGGTGTGTCTTTGGATTTCCGTCTTGACCATCCTTTTGAACATTGTCTGTGTACATATGGTCACGCAGCCCGCCGTCGTTTCCCATGGAGTGAATATGCTGCTTAACAGCCTGTATTTCATTCTGTGTGTTTTGACCTGCTCTGTTATGGCTGTCTACATGTTTGCCCTGACACTGGAACATGTGTATGATAAACGTTGCCTGAGAATAACCGGCAGAATTGTCCTTATACTGAATATCATATTTTGGGGAATTGTAATCTGGAATCTTAGAAGCGGCGTGCTGTTTTATTTTGATGAAAACCAGATATACATAAGAGGTCCCTTAAACAGGATTGGATATTTAGTCATGGCAATTGAGATGCTTATGCTGGTGCTGTGCTACATGCGCAACCGGCGCAGCGTCAGCAGGCCGGTGGTCAGGTTAATCCGCACCATGTCTGTGATCGCAGCCATCTGTATTGTGTTCCAGCATATTTATAAGGACCTTCAGTTAAATGGCATGTTTATGGCCATTGTCAATATGGTTATATTCATCAGCTTCCAGACCAGGCGAAGTGAGGTGGACAGCCTTACCTTTATCGGAAACAGGAACTGCTTTTTTGAGGAGCTGTCCCTGAGAATAGCCAGCAGGCAGTATTTTCAGGTGGTTCTTGTGTGTCTGAAGCAGTTTTCTCTTGTAAATGAGAAATTCAGCTACAAAAAAGGGGATGAGTTTTTATATAATATTGCCAGGGAGCTGGACCACATACTGCCTGGCGCCAAGGCATTCCGGTTTGGAAATGTGGAGTTTGCAGTGCTTCTGCCCTATGCAACAGAAGAAGAATCAACCGGAAGCCTTAAAAGGATACAGGAACGCTTTGAGGAACGATGGGAACTGGGAGCCGTGGGAAGCTATATCCAGGCCTATTTCACCGACGTGATATACAGGGGACAGGAATGGAATGCCACCCAGATTATAGAATATCTGGAATCGGGCATTCACTATGCCAAAAAGGAACCGGGAGGCCTGAGGCGGTTTGATATAAAACTGTTGGAACAGTTAAACAGGAGAAAGCGGATTCTGGATATCATGGAGACATCCATCCGCCAAAGGCGGTTTAAGGTATGGTATCAGCCTGTATTTAACTTAAAAACCAACCGGTTTTCTTCCGCAGAAGCCCTTCTGCGTCTCAGGGATTATGACGGTGAACCGGTATCGCCGTCGGAATTCATACCGCTGGCTGAAGAAACCGGCCTTATAGACGACCTGAGCTGGATTGTGCTGGAGGAGGTCTGCACGCTTCTTGGACAGATGCGGGACAAAATAGATTCTATATCCATCAACCTTTCCATGCAGCAGTTCGAGGACCGCAGCCTTTGTGCGAGAATCCATGAATGCCTGAACCGGTCCGGGCTGAATCCGGATCAGTTGAAGATCGAGGTTACGGAACGTGTCCTGCTCCAGGACATGGATTACATGAAAATGATGATGGAGGAAATGACAGGAGAGGGTTTTGGGTTTTATCTGGATGATTTCGGTACCGGATACTCCAATATATCCTGTGCACTGTCCTTACCCTTTGAGTACATTAAGCTGGACAGAAGCCTTTTGGTACGTCTGCCCGGGGACAGCAAGGTCCAGGTATTTGTGAGGAGTATGGTGGAGACATTCCATGCAATGGGCCAGAAAATTGTGGCAGAAGGCGTGGAAGAAGAGGAACAGATAGAATTACTGAGACAATTCGGCGTGGATTGTGTCCAGGGATATTATTACGGAAAGCCCATGCCTGAAGATGAATTCAGGGCTGCCGTAGCAAAAGGATGGGAGGAACAACGAAGATGAGGGAGATAGCCGCAGAAACCATTACAGAAGCAATAAGGGACATGTGTATTGAGGCCAATTACGGACTGGCTCCGGATATGAGAAAGGTCTTTGAAAAAGCAGTGGAGGAGGAGGAATCCCCTCTGGGCCGCCAGGTTCTGGGCCAGCTTAAGGAGAACCTGAAAATCGCAGGAGAGGATAAAATACCTATCTGTCAGGATACGGGTATGGCTGTGGTATTCATGAAAATAGGACAGGATGTACATATCACAGGGGGAAGACTGGCCGATGCTGTCAATGAAGGCGTACGTCAGGGATATGAACAGGGATATCTCCGTAAATCTGTGGTGGGGGATCCTATAGAGAGAATTAATACAAAGGACAACACGCCGGCTGTCATTCACTGCGAAATTGTTGATGGGGAACAGATTGACATAACAGTGGCTCCCAAGGGATTTGGAAGCGAGAATATGAGCCGTGTGTTCATGTTAAAGCCTGCAGACGGTCTGGAAGGGGTAAAAGAATCCATCCTTCAGGCGGTGAGAGAGGCAGGTCCCAATGCATGTCCTCCCATGGTGGTGGGAGTGGGAATTGGCGGGACCTTTGAGAAATGTGCCCAGATGGCAAAACACGCCCTGACCAGAGACATAGAGGATAAGCCTGGGAAGCAGTGGGTCAGAGATCTGGAAGAGGATATGTTAAACCGGATCAATCAGTCAGGCATCGGCCCCGGGGGGCTGGGAGGGCGGGTAACAGCCCTTGCCGTGAACATAGAGACCTTTGCCACCCATATTGCCGGCCTTCCCCTTGCCGTAAACATATGCTGCCATGTAAACCGTCATGCCCGCAGAGTGCTGTAAAACTGTAAATGAGAAAGGAGTCCTGTTCAGATGAATCGACATATGAATGTACCAATGACAAAAGAGGAAGCTGCCTCCTTAAAAGCAGGAGATTATGTATATCTTACGGGAACCATTTATACGGCCAGGGATGCCGCCCATAAGCGGATGGACGAGGCTCTTGACAGAGGGGAATCACTGCCGTTTGACATAGAGGGCAGTATCATATATTACATGGGGCCGTCTCCTGCCAGGGAGGGGAGAGCCATCGGCTCAGCCGGCCCTACCACAGCCAGCCGTATGGATAAGTATACGCCGCGCCTTTTGGACCTGGGTATGGGGGCCATGATAGGAAAGGGAAAGAGAAGCAAGGCTGTTATGGATGCCATTGTGCGCAACGGGGCTGTTTATTTTGCCGCCGTGGGGGGAGCAGGAGCCATTCTGTCCAAATGCATTCTTTCATCCGAAATTGTTGCATATGAAGATTTAGGCACAGAGGCAGTCCGCAGACTGGCCATTCAGGATTTTCCGGTGGTTGTGGTGATGGATGCCCTTGGTAATAATCTATATGAAACAGCAGTAAAGGAATTTTGTACTCTGTAGCGAGGGGATATGAAGCGGATTATATATATGGTACTCATGAATTTACTCCATGCACCGATGTGGTTCTTCACCATTGCGCGTATGGCAAGAGAAGAAGATACAAGGACGGCTGCTGAAAAATATGGGTATATATCGGAGATGGTAAAGAGGATTAACAGAAGGGGCAGGGTTACGGTCACTGCAACGGGAACAGAGCATATTCCGTCTCAGGACGGTTTTATACTGTTTCCCAACCATCAGGGCCTGTTCGATATGCTTGCCCTGTTTTCAACCTGCCCAAGACCGCTGTCTGTTGTAATAAAGAAAGAGGCATCCAACTGGATTCTGGTAAAGCAGGTATTGGGGGCAACCAAAAGTCTGGCCATGGACAGGGATGATATAAAAGACCAGGTGCGCATTATAACTGAAGTTACCAAACTGGTAAAGTCAGGCCGTAACTTTGTAATATTTGCAGAAGGCCACCGGAGCCGCAACGGAAATGAGATACTGGATTTTAAGAGCGGTACATTTAAAAGTGCGGTAAAAGCAGGCTGCCCCATTGTACCTGTGGCCCTGGTTAATTCCTTTCGTCCCTTTGACATGAACTCGTTAAAAAGGGAAGAAGTGCAGGTTCACTATATGGAGCCCATTCTTCCGGATCAATATATGGGAATGAAAACCTCAGAAATAGCACATCTTGTGCATGACAGGATACAGGAAGAAATAAATAAAAATCTCACCAAAAATGGCTTGACAAGCTAAAATCTATTTAGTATAATGGTCAATGCGTCTGAGGACAAGCATGTCAAAAGAAGCAATCATATGGAAAATATCAATTCGGAGAAATACTCAAGAGGCCGAAGAGGCGCCCCTGCTAAGGGTGTAGGTCGGGAAACCGGCGCGAGGGTTCAAAT
>OGLD01000014.1_pt1 | contig 130616 bp, 34 predicted proteins | sample 1572561 | NCBI WGS metagenome assembly OGLD01 (sample SAMEA2582151, study PRJEB24529) | metagenome | biome: Human gut stool | place: China | collected 2011 | reverse complement strand
CCGGAGGCGAGAGCGGAGAAGGAACCGGAAGTGAAGGGGAAGGCGGAGAAAACGCCGGAGGCGAGAGCGGAGAAGGAACCGGAAACAAAGGGGAAGGTGCAGAAGATCCTGGAATCGAAGGAGGAGAAGACGTCAATGGAGAAACAGGTGGCATAGCAGGTGGCGGGGCGGCAGCTGGAGACCTGGCAGACAAAGAGGAAAAAGAGAAGGAATTTACAATCACCTATACGGTAAATCCGGAGGGTGCAGCTGAGGTTGAGGGTGATACCTTAATACAGGAGGGCGAGGAGTTATCTTTCACGGTTAAACCTGTGGATGGTTATGTGATTCAGATTGTAACAGCCAATGGATACGAGCTGGCTGCGGAAGAGGATACGGAGGGAGACAGCGGGCTGGCCGGTATGGCAACGTATGTAGTGACGGATATTGAGGAGAATCTGGATATTGAGGTTGAACTTCTCGAAACAGAGGAAACGGCTTTTGATACAGCAGCATTTATGGCAGAGATTGACGGAATTACAATTTTAGTGGAGCCGTTGGATGGTGAATTTGACGCTTCGGTAAAATCGTTATCTGCAATTGCAATTGATGATGAAGATACCAGTTCTGTTATTAAAGGAAAATGTGCAGCGGATGGTTACGGCTCGGTTGAGGTTAGGGTATTTGACATAACCCTGGAGGATGAAAACGGACAGCCGGTTCAACCGGGATGTAATGTAAAGGTTTCATTTTCCGGCCTGGATATTCCAGAATCAGTTTCAAATGAGCGATCTGTAGAATCGGATAAAATTAGCGTGTATCACCTTGAGGATCAGGAAAATGATCTAAAAGTTAATGATCTAAAATGTGATGTAAATGAAGGAGAGGGGACGGTTGCATTTGAAACCAGCCATTTTTCAGTATTTGCAATAGCATATCCGGATGGCAACGAATTCGGACATAGATATGTGCCTACATCATATTTATCATCATCAAGTACATTTGAGTATAGAAATAATTCAGAATATATAGTAATTGATACAACAAATAGCACTTTGAATCAAGTGCAGGGTGGGTATGATCTTACCGTAGATGCTGCAATCGCAGAAGATGCAGAGGGCCCCCTTACATTTGTGTTGAGTGACGCTTTTATGGAAGCAATGCGCAAATTTGGGGCGGACGAAGGAGTTATGCCAACGTATAAATTTAATTTAAATTTAAACCTGAAAAACAATTCCCAAATAAAGTATTTATATGAGGCAAACAGCCTATCGGTTCAAACTCCCGAATCAAATGTTGATACATCCTTTTCAGGAATGGATGTGACGATCAAAGGATTTGACGGACAGATAATTGACCGTACTTATGGAGCGTACCGGGTTCAAAACAACGCTATAAAGGATCTGTTTGGCAAAACAAAAATAAATTTTGAAGACATGCTGACTATTTATGATGTCTTATATGAAAAAGGATATGATGGCGATTACCCTTTAACGGATTATTATAAGAATTACTATCACACAGATGATTTAAGTACTGTATTTGGCAATTTATCAATGGAAAGTGTGGGTAATAACGGCACATTTGATTTAAGCGGTACAATTGACGAAGTGGCGGCCAAGTATGACGGTACTTATCCCTACTTTGACTTCGCTAATATTTTCACATCAAAAAGTAAACTTATAGCGCGGCTTTATGAGGTGGAACCGGAGCTTGGAAGTCTTTTATATGACACTTTTTATAAGGAATTATTTGGTGTGACATTTGGTGAGAGAACAGGATATGATACACCCCTTGCACTGTTTATGGATCATGATACCAGCGAATGGCAGAGCGCGGATGCAAGTTTTGCAGATACACTGGGCGACGGATTATCCAGTGGGGAAAGCTGTGACTTTACTCTGGGAATGTTTTTCCATCCCAGAATGGGAAATGCATATCAGGATTACAATTGTGGATACTATGCTGCAATTACTTTAGTACCAGAAAACACCACCACTCCGACTCCCCCAACCCCTCCAACCCCGCCAACTCCCCCATCCGGCGGAGGTACCAGTGGCGGCGGAGGTACCACCCCGGGCGGGCATCGCGCGACACCGGATACCAACGGACCTGGTGTTACCATTGAACCGGAAGCAGTTCCCTTAGCGCCTCTTCCCGAAGAAGTTACCATTGAACCGGGAGAAGTTCCACTGGCGCCTCTTCCCAAGACAGGGCAGAATCAAATGGCACAGTGGGTATGTCTGATGTCAGGGCTTATGCTTGGCCTGTATGGCTTCCTTGGCAGAAAAAGAGAGAAGGACGGATAGCAAAGCGGAACTTTTACATGTTCTGTCTGCCACGAAACAAATCACAGCAGGATTTCTGGCATTAATCCGGGGACTAGTGATGTTGTTTGTGGTATGATGCAAAAATGAGAATAAAAACCGCAATGTACAGTGCTATCAGGCGGAAAGGCGGAAAAATGGAACTAACAGAAGATTGGCGGTCCAGCGCTGTGAAATTTAATAAATATATAATATTAAAAGATTTATAAATAGTATATAATTATGAATAGACTATAATTTAAAACATGTTTTATGATATGATTTGAAAAAGTCTAATAATAAGCAAAAAGTCCAATATCTCAAAAGGGGTATTGGATGTTTTTTGCCGTCTGAGCATACTATATCATTTTACGTAATTTCAGGAGGACGGAATGAAAAGAAAAAGTGAAAGGCTCATAACTTACCAGAAGATAGAAGCGTTTGGTCAATGGCTGGAAAGTTGTGAGAGAAGCATGGAAACAGTAAAGAAATACAGGCATTATTTAAAACAATTTAAAGAGTTTATCGGTGATGAACCGGTTACCAAGGAGATGGTACTTCTATGGAAAGCAAACCTGCGGGAACATATCACCCCGGTTACCATTAATTGTGTCATAGCCGCACTCAATGGATTCTTCAAATATTGTGGATGGGATGGATGTGAAAGCAAATTTTTAAAAATCAGCAAAAGTTCCTTTTATCCTGAGAGAAAGGAATTGACAAAGAACGAATATGAGAGGCTTGTAAAAGCGGCCTTTGCCAATGGGAATGAACGGCTGGCCCTTGTGCTGGAGACTATCTGCGCAAGCGGGATCCGCGTATCAGAATTGTCGTTTATCACGGTGGCGGCTATTCAAAAGGGACAGGCGGAGATTGAGTGTAAGGGCAGAATAAGGACCGTGCTGTTAACAAGCCAGCTATGTTCGCTTCTTCGTTCTTATGCGCAAAAAAATAATATCAGTTCAGGCATGATTTTTGTAACAAAAAACGGCAAGGCCTTGGACCGGAGTAATATATGGAGGGAAATGAAAGCGCTTGGCACAGAGGCCAACGTCAAGGCTGAAAAGATATTTCCCCACAATCTGAGACACCTTTTTGCGAGGACATATTATGAAATAGAAAAAAATTTGTCAAAATTAGCGGATATCCTGGGACACAGGGATATTAATACCACCAGAATTTATACAAAGGAGAGTGGAAGCCAGCACAGACTGCAGTTGGAAAAAATGAGATTGCTGCTGCATGATACAACAGAATATTTCTTTTGTTGTACTTTAGGATATTCCTGAAAGATTTAAAAAAAGTATACTACATTTGTTGACAAAATTCTACATATTTTTAAAAATATTTCGATAAAAAAGGATATAAAAAGCAAGCTGGGTAATAAATTAAACCAACTTGACATTATCTTCGCAATTTTTGTTATTTATCTTTTTCTCAAACTTCAGAATTAATTCTCTTAAAATTTCCTATAGTCAGTAATTATCCCGTTTTATCAACCCCCTCCCTGTTTTTAGTTACAACAAAAGAAATATTTAGTTGTAAAAACAGGACGGGAGGGATAAAAAATCAAGCAATTCAGTTCTATTTGCTTTTTATTTGTTTTTGTATTTATCATGAATATCTGTTTTACCAAAAATTTGTTTGCAATGCAGCAGACAGAATCCTCCGCTGGCCAAGCGGGCTCTGCTGGACAGCTTTCCAGCCAAATGTGCAGCCAGTATCCGGAATTTGAATGCCTTGGGAAAGATGTGATGGACGCACTCAAAGAAGGGAGAGAAGACGGCGGTTTTATAAAAACTGATATTGTTTTTGACTCTCAGGAGGAAGCCTTTTCCTTTGGCAGATATTATTACCGGTACATATATTTGGGAAAAGAAGAGGTGACATTATACTCATTTGATGAAAATGGGAAGTTTGCCATTTATGTGTCTTGCGGGAATCCGGACCGGGCGGTATCAGAACACAGACAGGTTCAGGACAGGCTCTCTGAGGTGGTGCAGGAATGCAGGACATTGGGAGACAGGGAGAAGGCTGAGTATTTTTATGATTGGGTCTATGATAATGTTTCCTATGATCAGACACTGAGGAACAGGACCATCTATGATGCGGTTATAAACGGCAATGCTGTGTGCTGGGGATACGTGTCCGCTTATCTTATGCTGTGCAGGAATGCGGGCCTGATTTGTGAACCCGTATATGCCGGAGACCATGCATGGAACAGAACCTGGCTTGATGGGGAGTGGAGATACTGTGATATTACATGGGACAAAAGTTTGGGAGGCACCAGATGGAAATTTTTAACACAGAAAGATATGGATTTGGACTCCATGCATAATAATTTGTGATACTCGGGGGATGGGAGGATGACAGATAACATTCATGGATACAGGATGACGGAATTCCGCAGATCCTGCCAAAGGCATAATATGATGAGGAAATTTCTCCGGCCGGTAATCTTTGGATGCGGTCTGATTGGATTGGTGGCCTGGATTTTACTTTCCCAGCTGTCCACAGCGGGTGCGGAACAGATGCAGCCGGACCAGGAAGGAACCGGGACCATTGATAATCCATATGCGGTTGAACGGCTGGAGATAAGTCCGAACCGGGAATCAGCCCAGAGTGAACGCGGGACGGAACATCAGCCAGAACTCCAGTCAGAAATCCAGACGGAGTTTGAATATCTGGGGGACTGGGAGGTGGCGGCCTACAGTTCGGATGAAAGTGACATGACGTATTCCGGGAAAGTTCCGGCGGAACACCATACAGCGGCAGGCGTACTGTCTGTCTTTAAAATAGGGGACTCGGTGCTGATTGACGGAGATACTTATGTGATTGAGGATAAGGTGGATGAAGAGGCCAAAGAGAAGCTGCGGATATATTTTGACAGCTATGAGGAAGCAAAGCAGTTCGGCCGGAAGGAATGCGCCATATACAGACATTCCGATTTGCCTGAGGAGGGCCCGGATTATCTGGGGGAGTTCCAGGTTACGGGATACTGCAGCTGTACCATATGCTGCGGGGAAAAGGAGGAAAGGCTGACGAAATCGGAAACCGTGCCCAGGGCATCCCATACCATTGCCGCAGACCCGTCTGTAATACCGCTTGGCACGCGGATTGTAATTGATGACGTGATTTACACCGTGGAGGATACCGGAAAAGCGGTAAGGGGAATGCGGCTGGACATCTTCTTTGATTCCCATGAAGAGGCGGTACGGTACGGAAGACAAGAGAAGTATGTGTATTTAGAGGAGTAAGGCAGCCCCTGCCAAAGGGTTCAAAATAAATATATATTTCAAATAAGGATTGGAAGGACAGTAGGATGATGAAAAAGAGAATAATGCTCATTGCCAGCACTCTGGTCGTTACAGCTTTTGCACTGACTAAGCTTCATACAGTGACCGCCTATGCGGTTGAGGGATGGATGAGCGAAGATGGGGAGTGGAGCTATTTAGATGAAAATGATGAGCCTCTGCAAAATACGTGGAGACAGTCAAGAGATTCCTGGTTCTATCTGGGCGACCAGGGGATTATGCTGAGGAATTGTTTTATTGAACAGGAGAACAGCCTTTATTACGTGTTTGATGATGGAGCGCGGGCTGAAAATACATGGGTCCTGGTGGAAGAGGGGGATGAGAAAGGCCATGAGGCCGGATGGTATTATTTTGGCGCCAACGGTAAGGCGTACCGGGGTACCACATCTTCTTTTAAAAGGAGTGTGGACGGCAGGAGCTACATATTTGACGAAAGCGGCCGTATGCTGACCGGATGGTTTGATGAAGAGGGGAATCCATTGGATGAGGATGAAAACCCCTTGGAGGAAGGCGTGTACTATGCGGATGAAGATGGTGCCTTAAAGACAGAAAGCTGGCTGGATTATTCGCAGCTGGAGTTAAGAGGACTGGAGGATTTGGAGAGTGATATCAGCGGCAGGGATTATGACCAATATGACCAGGTGTGGCTGTATTTTAACAACCGATCCAAAAAGGTAAAAAGCAATGGAGACCGGCTGATACAGAAAAATATAAACGGCAGCACATACGGCTTTGATGAATATGGAATTATGCTTCCCTGGTGGACCAAGGTGGCAAGTGTCAGCAACGCGGATAAAAGCAATCCCACGAGTGATGTGCCCGCCAGGTTTTTTGCGGGGTATGACGGCGGAAGCCTTTTGAGGGACTCATGGCTTTGGATGTATCCGTCGGATAATCTGATACAGGATGATTATGATGACGGGGAATACAGCTGGTGGCGCACAGACCAGAATGGAAAGATTTATCAGAATAAGATAAAGAATGTGAACGGCCGGTATTATGCATTTGACGGACTTGGCAGGATGCAGACCGGATTTGTGCTCTTTGATACCCGCAGCACATTCGTTGCCCAGTATGATATGGACGCATGGTCATCGGAGGACTTTATAGATGGAAATATATACGGTATTGAGAAGGCAGATCTTTATTTCTTTTCGCCGGACGAGCTCAATGATGGATCCATGCAGACCGGGAATGAGTTGAAGATAGAACTGGAAGATGGTGTGTACACCTTTGGGTTCAAAAGTGATGGTGTTGCCTATGGCAATCGCAACCGTCTCAAAAGGGTAAAGGATTCCTACTATATAAATGGACTTAGGCTGGAAGCGGATGAGGAATATGGATACGGTGTGGTCCGTGAGAACGAAAATTCCTACCGGGTGGTCAATGCCAACGGAAAGACCATCACTGGAAACAAAAAGGTTGTCAAGGATAAAGACGGCGGATGGCTGATTATCATAAACAGCCGGTTTGCGGCCAGGGTGGATGATGAGTTTAAGCCAAGATGGTATAAGGGGGAAGAAGGGACTGGATTTTATCACTATGATTCTGATAATAAGGAAGACAGATATGAGGGCGGACTGATTGCCGGCAGCCATACGGAACCTTTGGTTGATGGGCTGCCTGAGGAAGAACGTTTGAATTTTTAATGTGAGGAGACAATGTGAGGAATGAATAAAGAATTATATCAGATATGGAGACGTTTTGTATCCTTGATTTTATCAATTTGCCTGACCGTGGGACTTGGGTTATCGCAGCTGGCCGTGGTTGCATATGCCTCCACGGAGCTTCCCAACGAGAACCTGGGGAATGGGGCCAGCGAAGGAACGGCCTACGCATGGATTGGTCCGAGAGGAGGAACCGGGGAAAATCCCAGTACCAGCACATACCGCTTCGATTTGTGCGGATTGCAGGCAGGACAGACGGAATATAGCCAAAGCGGGATTAAGACATCTTTTGGCTGGCAGGGGTATGCCTCCTATATACAGGTGGATAACGGAACAAAGTATAAGGCCAACGGAAGTACGAACGGCGCTGTGGAAGACTTAAGCAGTATGGGAATAGAGCTTAAGATTGCTCTGTCGCCAAGTCCTGATAACAAGTACATATTTGTGGATTATTATGTCTATGACAAGAGCGGACAGGGCGGAACCACGGGCAGGTCCGTAAAACTGGGAACAGGTACGGATGTCATGATAGGCGGCAGTAAGGAAGACGACTATGCCACGGTCTATAAGAACAACCGCGGTTTCCACATGGTAAACCAGCATGTGAAAACTACCTTTGACTGTATTACCAATGACAGCAACCTTGGGGTTACGCCGCCGACTACCAGATGGATTGGTCATTACAGCAATTGGGGAACCAATGTATTCAACGAAGGCGGAGGAGATTCCCTGAGCGCAACAGATTCCGGTATGGCGTATTCCTGGCATTTCCAGCTACATCCGTATGAAATCGTACATAAGCGTGTCGCCTTTGCAATCAGGGATACATCGTACTATGTATCGGAATCCGGAGTGGATTCAACGGCCGCTGAAGGCACCTACAGCAGCCCATTTAAAACCATAGAATATGCCATGCAGAAGATAGGGAATAAGAAGGGATATATCTATATCATGGATTACCCGGACATCACATCCCCTATCGAGGTGTCAGGTTCGGGCAGGGATATTACCATAGCCAGTACAGACTATGACCGGAACGGCAACCCTACCAATGAGGATTCGGATTATATTAAGACACTAAAACGTGCCGGTTCTTTCACAGGGCCTATCTTTAATGTATCGGGAGCAACCCTGAAGCTGACGGATCTTGTCCTGGACGGCAATGGCAGTGTGAGCAATAAACCGCTGGTATCTGCCGTGTCCGGCAGAGTGGAGATAAACAGCGGGGCAGACCTTCAAAACTGCCGCGGAAACAGCGCAAGCCAGGGCAGTGCCGTTAATATAACAGGCAGCGCGTCTCTTTCCATGAACTACGGTACGGTATCCGGGAATGTCTCGGAAGGCAAGGGTGCTGTCTATTTTGACAGCACGGGAAGATTCGATGTACTCAATGATGTGATGATAGAGAGTAATACAACCCCCTCAGGCGCTAAGGCCAATGTTTATCTGGCGGAGGGGCGGACCATCACGGTAACAGGTGACCTGAACACCTCAAGGATAGGTGTTACAACGGCCAGGCAGCCTGACGCGTCGCCGGGGGGAATATCCACGCAGGCCGGCCAGGAGATAAAAATTGCCGTTCCTTTGTCGGGAAGCGGTGTGGATACAGCTCCAAGTCCCTTTGCGGACAATTTCTTTGCGGATCAGGCAAAAGCGGACGGTACAGGGGTATATGTGACGGTGGGCACAAAGAATCTGACAGGCGCCGGCACGGGAAATGACAGAAACACCGTAATCAAACGAAACGGCCTTCAGATCAGCTTTACTGTGAAGGACGCTGATACGGGCGGTTCAATCCCCGGAGTCACCCCTATTCCCGCCGTCTCAAAAGCTTCCGGAGAAGCGGTGGATCTTGCGCCGGGACCGGCTATCACAGGATATGAACTGGCCGGTGTGGTCATAGAGCAGGGGACGCCGCCCACACTTACGGCCAACCTGACGCCTGGGGCGGACTTTGGCCGGGTTACAGGAACCATGCCGAACCAGGATGTGGCAGTCAGCTATGAATACCGCAAAATCGGCTCACAGATTATATTCAACAGCAACGGAGGAACACCGGAACCGGAGACACTGGTGGGAACAGCGGGAAATCCGGTCAATTCACTGCTTCCCACCACAACACGGTATGGCTACATATTCAAGGGATGGAGTGCGGTAAATGACTGGGAACACCCACAGTTCATAAGCAGCCTGCCGGCGGTGTACCCGGAGACACCTGTAACCTACTATGCCATATTTGAGGCGGATCCAAGTATAAAGTTTAACTACACGGTAGAGCACTCCAATGCATCTGGCGATATTATGTTCGCTTCCAATACCCTGGAAGGCGCCTATAGTGTGGAGCAGCCGCTTCTGGAAGAGAAAAAGGCGGTCAGGGGGTATTCCTGGAGCAGGGAGGATTCCAGCACCACTCCGTCTGAATACAATTTCAGCGGCACATCTGTTCCCATAGGCCAGTTTAACGGTAAGGGTACATTCAGCGGAAAGATGCCGGGACAGGATGCGACCATACGGTACGGTTACAAAGTACGGTACGGGGATACAAGCGCCAGATCCCTATTTGAGGTCCTGCATCAGACCAATAACGGTACTACGGTATCTGCCGCTCAGTCCGACCTGTATTATCCGGAGAATGAGATTAGCGCACAGCCGGCGCAGGTTTACGGCTACCAGTGTACCGGCTACCGGTTTGACCTGGGAGAAGAGGCGGGTGAACTGGCGGACGGACTGGTGAATGGTGTGAGAGGGGAGTTTGATGACAGCTTTACGTTTAACGGTATCATGCCCAACCAGCCGGTGCGTCTTGTCTACCTGTATGAATCAACCATCGAGGGATATGGAATTACTGTTAAATATGAGGATAACGGAACGGCTGACAGCAGCTTAAAAGATATCATACCTCCTGAAGTATCAGGACCTTACGAGGCGGACAGCAGTGTGGAAGGCGAATATCAGGAACAGTATGGTTACAGCCTGGAATCCCATACGGTCCGGCCGGCCGGAGCACAGATACAGTTTGACGACAGCGGCTGGGCGGGAATCATGCCCAATGATGACGCCATCATTACGTACAGGCATGACAGGATTCCGGCTAAGTGGGCGGATATTACTTATAAGCCCGGTATTAACGGAACCCTGCAGGGCGGCAGCGGCGTATCCCAGGATGTGCAGGCCCTGTCGGGCGGAAGGTTTAAGGCCAGCGTGCTGTTGGACGATGGTATATCCCCGGGGCATGAGAATTCCTATACCCTGGAAACAATCAAGGAAAAACGGCTTATGCCGGTACCGCAGCCGGAGAGTAATTATTACCGCTTTGGCGGCTGGTTTGTTGATACAGACGGGGACGGGGTCCTGAACAATGGGGAGACACTCCTGCCTCAGGATTACCGGTTTACGGCAGCGGCAGTCATAACCGCTCATTTTGAGGAAAACCCGGATGCCTGGATTCAAATTGCTTTTGAGGCGGGCAGCCACGGTTCCATCAATGCAGGGCAGCCTCTTACCCTGCGCACCACGTTTGATAAGAAGTGGGGAGACATTGAGGCAAGTCTTCCGGAGTACACGCCGGAGGTAAATTACCTGGTGGATGACTGGTATGTACAGGGAGAGCCTGTGGATGATGATATGGACCTGGTGAACGGCCAGACGTATACCATCCAGTTCTATCCGGATCCAGCCATCTTCGGAACAGAGGTAGCGGAGCCCGAACCGGCGGCAGGACTTAACAGCCAGGGCAAGGGCCGCATCACGGTATTCGGAACCACACAGGGTTATAAATATATACTTACGGACCTGGACGGAAAGGTACTGGCAGTGAACAAGGGCAACATACTCACCAGCCGCACTGTGTTTGACAACCTGTATCCCGGCATGCGCTATGTGGTATATGAGGCCACCGGCCAGACCGGGGTTGGGATCGGAGACATGATAGGGGATGTGCAGGGTACCCTCAGTGATGGTGCAGAGGTACTGACGCCGGTTGTGGATACCAATTATAAGATTCTCTATGACGAGGAAGACGAGGGCAAGACAGAGCTGCTTATACGGCCCGCGGACACGGCCTCCGACTACGCGGTATTAGACAGCAACGGCCATGTGGTGACGACACCCCAGACCGGTGGGGGAGGATGGCAGAGCGTGTCCGGAAACCCGGGAAGCGTAAGCTTTAGCGGATTGGATTACAACAGGGAGTATACGGTGGTGGCCCGGCCAAAAGGCCAGAATACCATCACGGCAGAGAGCTGCGAGGAAAATGGAAGTATTATTACCACGGACCCGGGAGGGGATCTGGAACTACCGAACTACATCATTCAGACAATCTACGGTGAGGTGGTGAGCGCAGGTGACATAGAAGTGGGAGCGGACCGTTACGAGGAAGCCCACAAAGGCGATTGGGTGAAAATCAAAGCAGAACCAACCAATGACGAGGGCCGTCCTTTCTTATACTGGAAGTTCACCATCGGAGCGGTGGATGGAATGGATGCCAAGATTAACTCCAGGGAAGCCACCTTTGCCATGCCGGACACCAACCTGGTGCTGACAGCGGTATATGAACGGGCGGCAACCCCCAGCAACGCTGTTGTGGTGGATGAAGTGCGGGGAGGCAGCCGTGAGGAGCTGGCCCTGGATCCGGACGAGGTACCAGTCCTGGAGGATGAACTGACTACGGACGCGGACCGGGAGCTGATGGACGTGAACCATGCGGACGTGACATATAAGGTGGTCTATAAAAAGAACAGCGTACGCGCGTCCGAATCCAACGCCATCAAGATGGGAGGCGACTACGATACGGACCATGAGGCAGCCTATAAGGCGGCCTGGGGCCTGGACGTGTCCATTGAGAGATATGTGAACGGCAGGAAAGTCAACCGTGCAAGTGCGTCGGAGGCATCTTTTAATACCTATGTACAGCTGGGGAAGCGCGATGTGGATATGATGGATTACCAGCTGTATGAAATCGAAGAGGACGATGACACGGGTATAACGGTAAGCCTTGTTCCCATGGACTACGAGCCGGAAGAGACAGGCGGCCTGTTCACGTTCACGGCTACGGAGGGAAGCAGATATGTGATGGTGTATAACCGTGCTTACCGGCTGTATTTCCTGAACAATACGGCTCCGGATATCTACCGGTACTGGTTCAAGGTGCGCAAAGAAGAATCCCCTCTTGATTCCTATTATGAGACTGAGTATGCGGGGGTTGAGGAACAGCTCGACTATTTCATCAGCCCGGCAGGGGCGGAGTACAGCTATGTGGGCTGGAGCTATCGCCAGGACCGTTACAGGGAGTTTGAACCGGACCGCAGCATAACCCGCAAGACATATATATATGCATACTATGACAATAATGAAAAAGAGGTGGACGACACACGCAGGGAGCTGGAAGAGGCTATTCGTGAGGCCATCGGCATAAGCGATGACCATTTCCTGAAGCTGGGTGAGAGCAAGAAGCTGAAGGAATACATTGAAGCGGCCTTAGAAGTACTGGACCGCGAGGAACCCAAGGCCACCATAGACCAGCTGGAGGAGGCGCTTTCCGAACTGAAGGACAAGACAGATCCATATAAGGAACTGTTAGACAACCGGTATGATCACTACGACGACCTGCAGGAAGGCGGCAACAAAGGCGGAAGCAAGGGCGGCGGAGGCGGAGGCGGCGGAAGCAAACGGGCGCCTTTTGCCGGAACCGCGCCGGAGAGTTACCTCATAGGAACCAACGGTAACTGGGTGGAGAGCACTGGTCCGGCCGGGGAGAGACAGCTGAGTTTTGTCCTCAACGGAGGCACAAGCCTGAGCGGCATGTGGGCCAAGCTGGTGTATCCGCAGGGAAGCCGGCCAGAAGACAGCGGCTGGTATTATTTTGACGACAAGGGAATCATGCAGAGCGGCTGGATTTGTGATAAGGCAGGAAACTGGTATTACTGCAACACAGAGAAGGAATCTCCATACGGAAAGATGGTTACAGGCTGGAGACTGGATACAGGAGACGGCAACTGGTATTATCTGGATCCGTTGAACGGCGTGATGGCCCAGGGGTGGAGGAAGATAGACGGTAAATGGTACTACTTCTCCCCGGTGGGGGCAGGTGTATATGCCTATGACCCCGCAAAACAGCAATGGATCTATGGGGGAGGTACAGGACGCCCCTTGGGCTCCATGTATAAAAATGAAATAACACCGGACGGATACCAGACAGATGCCGACGGTGCATGGATTCAGTAGGAGGAACCGGATGAGAAAGAGATATAATATAAAATCAAAGCTGGCAGGAATGCTGGCGGCGGCCATGGTGTTTTCCATGGCTGCCCCGGGTTATCCGGCATATGCGGTTAATTTTGGGGATCCGGTTAAGATTAAGTTTGATCCCCAAAACGGTCCGGGAGTCCAGCTTTCCAGTTACAGCAGCGTGGCATCCGGCGGGGCCATGGAGGGGAATCTGTTTGTGGCAGATGGACAGGCAGGAAGTCCTCTGACCAGTTCTGCCAACTTTGCCGGACTGCCCACAGATGACTTCGGTTCCGGGGCTAGGCCGAAGGTCCCGGATTTTAATGGTATTACATGGGACGGCTATACATTTGACGGCTGGTATGGAACCAGCGGCAATCGGGTGGAAACTCTCCCTTACGCTTTCCCGTATGATTCCGTAACAACCTATAACGCGGTGTGGAAGGGAAATGAAACAACCCCGTATACGTTCAGGGTAGAGCATTACAGGGATTTTAACACGGCCAGGAATGAGGCGGATGACAGCAGCGGGTGGCCGGGAGATTATGATGATCCTGATTTAAGAAAATTCTTTGAATCAACCTGGGAAAGTACCCAGATGGCCAATAATCCCATTTCCGCAACGTACAGAAGGGATATTCCGGGCTACCGGTTTCAGTCCGTGCTTCTAAAGAATAATAAGGTCCGCAAATACGGCGAGGCAAGCGGACATGGCACCATGACAGAGGGCGGGGCAAGCATCAACGCATCCACCAATGGGGTAAGGGGAAGTATGCCCAATGATTACCTGACGGCGGCTTACCGTTATGAACCTGATCCGACGAAAAAGTTCCTGATTACAGTGCGGTACGTGGATAGGGAGGGCAATCAGATTAAAGCCCCGGAGAGCAGAACACTTCCGGTTGAATCTGATTATGTTATTGAGCCGGCTGCCATTAATTCTTATCTGATTGCATCAGCGGAACTGACGGACGGCGGAATTACGGATCTGGAGGGGACGGGTGTTATATCCGCTGAGGATGCAGGGGTGAGCCTCAATACATCCAACTATCAATTTACGGGAAAGATGCCGAACCAGGCCATAACATTTACCTATAAATATGAGCTGGATCCCAGCTTTGTAACCACACTTCGGGTGAAACGCATGGATAACCACGGCAATATACTGCGTGAAGAGGAGTCGCGGGCCGTGCAGCCGGGAGTACCGGTGGAAGTTGATGTGGAAAAAATGTCAGGTTATGTTTATCCTCCTAATATAGTATGGGAAGACAGTCTGTCAGACGTATCCCTGGACCAGGAGACTAAAAAACTGAACCTGACCCCGAATCTTCAGGGTGGAACTGTAACTATCACCTACACTGAAGAGCTGACAGACGAGACATATTGGGCAAAAGTAGAATTCTACAATGGGCAGAATGGATCCTTTAGCGGAAATACGGCCCCTAAGTTTGTTAAAAAGTCAGCAAACAATACCCTGGCCCAGGTAACGGAAGGGCTTATGCCAACTCCTTCACCTCACTACAGTTTTGACGGCTGGTACAAGGCTACATCCAACGGAAGTAATAAAACAGGACCAAAGCTGGCAGATGACACTGCAATTAATGCCTCCATTAAACTGTTCGCGAATTTTGAGGAAACAGAAGGAGAATGGTTTGATCTGAAATTTGTCTCCGGTCCCCACGGTACCATTGAGGGGAGCAGGACAAGCCATGTGGAAATAGGGACATCCTGGTCATCCCTGACACTTCCCAGCACCCATCCCGATAATTTCTATATGTTTGACGGCTGGTTTGACGAGAACGGAAACAGGATGCAGAATACACAGACAATCAATGCAGACCAGACCTATACGGCAAGGTTTATCCCCATCGGACTCAGTGATGACAACATATTGGCAATGCCGGATGCCCGGGGTACCGTAGGCAGCGATGGAAGCGGAAAAGTGAGCGTATCAGGAGCCAATGAAAACCGCAGATACGCATTGACTGATATGGATTATAGGGTGGTTGGAACCAAACTGGGAAGTCAGTTAAAAAACGCTGGCTTTACCGGACTAAATCCATGTACAAGCTACTATGTCTATGAGCTGAACCAGAGCGCTAACCCGGATATAGGCGTAATCCTTCCGGATAATCTGGACCCGGATACCTTCAGTCCGCCTTCACGTGTGACGGTGCCGGCTCTCGGCACCAACTATGATGTGGAAGACGATGGGGCTGGTATGAAGCAGGTGGTGATTGAGCCTGCAAATCCGGAAACCCTGTATGCAATCCTTAATATGGAGGGCGATGCAATAGATGTACCCGGGGCCGATGAGGACGGATGGGTCATGTCTTACGGCGCATCACCTCGTGCGGTACTTGGAGGACTGGAGTCAAACCAGTTATATGTGGTGGTTGCAAAACAGCCAGGAGAGGACACGGCAGCTGCCGATAAGATTCTTTTAGGTACGCAGGTAGCGGTTATAGGAAATACGCAGGAACAGCAGGATTATACCATAGCCCTGACAAACGGCGGCTTTATCACTAAAATTATGCGTGACGGAGCCATCGTTGACTTTGATGATGATAAAACAGCAGTGGTAAAGGCCGGTGATGTAATTTCATTGGATGCTGAAACAACCAACAGCCAGGGTCAGGGGTTCCGGCAGTGGAGCGCTCTGATTGGCAAGCTGACACTGGCCGATAAGACCAGGAGGAACCCCACGATCACCATGCCGGAAGGAAATCTGGTGCTTCAGGCGAACTATTACGCCGCGGCGGCAGCAACACCCGGCAATGCTTCTATTGATTATACCCCTAAGACGGGGGCCGTGGCTCTTGACCTGTCGGATGACAGGATGGAGGATTTAATTGATGAACTGACTAATAACAGCAGTGACCAGGATGCCATGACAGCAGGGGTTGATGTACTTTACACAGTCAAGTTCACTCAGCGCGCTCCCAAGGCATCGGAGTCTGAAGCGGTAAAATCTGAAGTCGGCAATGATTCGGTAAAGGTACCCTGGACATTATCGTCTGTACTGACAAGACAGGTGGGCGGCAGCAACAAGGAGATTCCCTCCGATGTGAATAAAGAACCGGATATCAGAGTGTACGCTGTCCTTGACAGCAGTATGCACGGCTATACGGATTACCAGCTGTGGAACGTGGAGGATTTGGAAGGGGAATATACATGTACAGAGGTGCCCATGGAGCCGGATCCGGATGATCTGGATTCCGGTTTTACGGGAGTTGTCTCCTTTGACGCAAACGTGGAAAGCACCTATGTACTGACCTACCTGAAAGCCCATGAGGTGAAAATCATTGATGATAAACGTTCCATGGAACATATAATTAAGGTCAGGTCCGGCACAGCCCTGGAGGATGCGGATGGATTCATGGATCTGGACATATTTGAGGACTATACGGATCCGATTACCGGAATTGTATGGGTATATAAGGGGCTGGGAAAGACTGCCTCTTCGGGTAACGGGTATGACACAGGCCAGCCGGTTACAAAGAACCTGACTCTGCATGTACTCTACCAGACAGAAGATGACGCGCAGTGGCAGGAAGCAAGACAGAAGCTGTTGGGCCAGATTTCCATTGCCCAGGTATTAAAGAACAATCAGTCGGTAAGTGAAGAGGACAGGGAGGAGTTAAGCGAAGCGATAGACATTGCCCTGGAGGTTGCCAACAGAATCTACCGTCCCACCGTTGATGAGCTTTTGGATGCCTATGACACCTTAAAGGCCCTTGTGGACTCCATTACTTCCGGCGGCAACCAACCAGATAACCCGGCGGACAATCCGGCTAATCCCAACCGGCCAGGCGGCGGGGGTTCCGGCGGGGGTTCCGGCGGCGGCTCACGGGGGGGATCCGGCGGGGGCAGAAGTCTTGGACCGGGAAATACCTTTAACGACTACAGAACATACACCATTGGTACGGAAGGCCGATGGGAAAGCATTGACACGGATGGCAGACAATGGTCATTTATACTGAGGAGCGGGAGAAGCATCAGAGACCAATGGATTAACATCAAGTACGAGGATGCACGGCAGACCTGTACCTATCATTTTAACGCAGACGGTATCATGGATTACGGCTGGTACATGGACGCGGGCGGACACTGGTATTATCTTAATGAGAACCAGGGGGCTGATTTTGGACGTTTAGTCATGGGCTGGTATTATGACGCGAAGGATATGAAGTGGTACTATCTGAATCAGTTTACAGGAAGTATGGCAACCGGATGGCAGAAGCTGGGCGAATACTGGTATTTCTTCAGTACCGAAAGCCAGAGCGGAAGGCCGATGGGTACATTATATGTAAATGAAATAACCCCGGATGGATATATGGTGGATGAGAACGGCAGATGGATGAGGGAAACACCGTAAAACAGGCGGTTAAAGAGCCGAAACAATGTCTGCGGTTGTGCTGCAAAGGAGTGGACCATGCTGAGTGAAGAAATGAACCTTCAGATTGAAATGGCAGGGACGGACAGGGCATGTATGATGCTTGTGTGTATAAACGGTTGTGAAAATAATATACCATACGGTATCATTGTAAATTATCATCTGCCCTGTCCTGTAAGCTTTGGAGGAATCCACGGGCTGATACTGGCCCTTGATGAGGTGTGTGAAATGGTGGGTGCCCCTATGGCAACAACAGAACCGCGGTTTCTGCAAAAAGAAAGGGAGCTGCAGTACAGGGCGCTGAGGGGGAATCAGCAAAAAAAGTCCGGGAAAGTCCTGGAAAAAGAGGAAGTGGCAGAGAAGCTGTTTCCCTATGTAACAGCTGCGAAGGAGGTCATTCTGGTCCATGTGTTGTTCAGGCAGAATTCCTCTATGCAGGGGCGGCTCCGGTGCAGTTATACAGGAACGCGTTATATTGCTTTTCGCAGCGCGCTGGAGCTGATGCGAATGTTGGAGGAGGCAAATACCTATATGTGCCAAAAATGGTTAAATCAGGATTTAAAGATGTAAAAAATAAGGAGTATCGGAGGCAGCCATGGTATCAGCCATGGCTGCTTCTGGGATTACCTGAAAGGGAGTAGTCATGGATAGTAGTAAGAAAACCGGTATTGCAAATATTATAAGATTTTATTCAGCATGGAGAGGGATGAATTCCGGTCTGGCAGGTATTTTTGCGATCACTATAATTGGTGTGTTTCCTCTTGTGTTCAGGGACTATTACTTTGATATACTGAATTTTAAAACAATTTTTTATTACAAAACAGTGATTATCTTAGCAGTCGTATTTCTGATAGTAAATGGAACTTTTTTAATTTTGTCTATCTATCTGGGCTGTGACAGGACTGCGGGCAGGGGCCGGCAAATCTGCGCCTCTGACTGGTCCATGCTTGATTTTATACTGATAGCCGGTATATCCACCCTGCAATCCGCAACTCCTGCTGCCGCATTGTTGGGAAATGATGGGAGGTATTCCGGTCTTCTGATCTGGATTGCTTATGCTTTTATGTATTTTGCCGTAAGAAGGAGTCTGCGTTTAAGACAATGGTATCTGGACCTGTTTCTCGCAGCCGGCATGGGGGCGTGTATCATAGGAATCCTCCAATACTTCGATATAGATCCTATTGGATTTAAGAATCTAATGGACCCTGGACAATACTATATGTTTACGTCAACCATTGGCAACATTAATACATACACATCCTATGCAGCCATGCTGTTCGGAGCGTCTGTCCTGTTGTTCTTTACAGAGGAGGTCCGGATAAGAAAAACATGGTATCTCTTCTGCATGTCAGTCTCTTTCGCTGCCCTGATTACCGGGATGAGTGATAATGCCTACCTTGCAATATTTGCCCTGATTGGGCTTTTACCGCTGTATGCATTCAAAAACCTGAGGGGGGTCAGAACCTATATTTTTATACTGGCAGTGTTATGGTCGGAATTCTGGGGCCTGCACAGGATGACCAAGCCGCATTCAGGAGCTGCCGGTCAAATGGGAGGACTGTACCGTGTCATAACGGGTTCACATTACCTGATTATTCTGGTGGCGATCCTGTGGGTCATGTACTTCATATTGTGCCGGATGATGAAAAGGATTCCGGACACCCATCCCTTTATGCGGGATGGAAACAAGGGGAGGCGGGCCTGGCTGGTATTCCTGTCCGTGGGAATCATCCTGACCTGCGTTGTCCTTTATGATGTGAATGTCCGTGGAAATGCAGGGAACTACGGCGGATTGGCACAGTACCTGACGATCAATGACGACTGGGGAACGCACCGCTGGTATATATGGAGAATCGGTATGGAAAGTTATGGGGATTTTTCCATTAAACAGAAAATATTTGGTGCCGGACCGGATACATATGGGGCAGTTGTCATGGAGAACTATTATGATGAAATGGTCATGCGCTATGGGGAATTTTTTGACAGTGCTCATAATGAATATCTTCAATATCTGGTGACGGTTGGTTTGGCCGGACTTGCGGCCTATCTGGCATTACTGGTTACATCTGTCCGGAAAATGATTCGTTTATCCGGGAAACGGCCCTATGTGATGGCAATAGCCTTTGCCGTAATCTGTTATGCTGCCCAGGCAGCGGTCAACATCAGCGTTCCTATTGTGACGCCTGTTATGTTGATGTTATTGGCAATGGGAGTATCCGGGGAGGATGAGACCGATAAAGAAATGTCCAGTTTCTTTCGTCTGTCTTAGAATGCCAGGCGATAACGGGAGAGACATCTGTAAAATATATAATATAGGCAGATTGCCATGGTGCGGTCTGCCTAAGTTTATGCGGTAGACGTCAACTGGAGTTATAAATTTGCAGATTTCTTTTTACGGTATTCAGTTGGTGTTAAATCATAATGTTTTTTAAATAATCTGCAAAAATAATCCACATTATTAAATCCCGTTTCATAAGAAATGGCATTGATTTTTTTCTCTGTCTTTGAAAGCAATAGAGCGGCTTCATTTAAGCGATAATGTATCAGGTAATTAATTGGCGTAATGTGTAAAAATTTGCGAAAAAGGTTTAAAGCGGTGCTTTTGCTAATCCTTGCATGAGCAGCAAGTTCTTCTAATGAAATATTATGAGAATAATTCTGATGAATATACTGCATCATTAACTGTAATCTTGCCTGCGAGGAAGCTGAATCAATCATTTGGTCTTTTACATCTGTAATATCTGCATTTTCATATATTACCAGCCAAAGCCTTTGAATGAGAGAGGATGTAGACAGTTCACAGGATGAAACACAGTCCTGAACAGCTATTATCTGTTTTATAATTGACAATGCTTCTGCCTGCCAGGGAACTTCTTCATGAAAAATCAGGAAAGAAGATAGTACAGGCAGGATATATTTTTGATATATGAGACTATCCGGCGCAGCAATAAAAGAAGGCATACATACAAAATTCGGGATAACAGCTTCAGCAGCAGAATAAAAGCGGTGCAGGGTTTTGGAGTTAATGAATACACCATTTCCTTCAGATAAATCGAATTGTTTTTCCCCAATCCAGAAGGTCACAGTTCCTGATTCAATATACACAAACTCTAATTCGGTATGCCAGTGCCATTCTATACAGTTAAAATCGAATTGGGATAGATTGTCATAATAAAAATTAAATGGATAGTTATTACTGCCATGTTGAATCGTTTCCATTAAATTTTCATCTGTTATTATTTTATTATAGGATATATTAGAATTCATAAGAATCATCTCCTCAAATGAGCTATTACGATATTGTACAATAAATATGAGAAATAAATCAATGAAAACCTGATTTTTATATTATATAATTCAATAAAAAACGAGGTGAAAGCACATGGGATTTAAATGGTTAACTTCTGGTGAAGGAGACAAACAGGAAAGTAAAAATGGAAGGTCCGTCTGCGTATGAATGCAGTAATAAAAATAGAAACGTATAAATCCGGAAAATGTCTTTCTATTTATGTTGATGATAAACCGGATGTAAATGAATTGGTGATAACACTGATAGAAGCGGGATTCATTGTAAATTACGAACCGCGGTACACCTCTGAATACTATGAAGGATGCTTTCTGTATGGCGATGAAAACGCAATAAAGATTTGCTGCAAATAACAAGAGAAAAGAAAGGATACTGATAACATTATGCCAAACTATCAGAGAACGAAAACCGCCTGTTACTTAGGATTTATTACACAGGCAATATCAGCTAACTTTGCGCCACTACTATTTTTAAAGTTCCATAACGAATACCATATTTCTCTTGGTAATATTGCACTGATATCTACCTGTTTTTTCTTTACACAGCTTTTGGTGGATTTGTTTTGTGCAAAATATGTGGATAGAATCGGCTACCGTACATGTATTGTATCCTCGGAAGTGTGTGCTGCCATTGGACTTATTGGTTTGGCATTTCTTCCGGATATATTACCAAATCCATTTATGGGAATAATATGCAGTGTAATCGTTTATGCGATAGGAAGCGGATTAATTGAAGTCCTCTGCAGTCCTATTGTAGAGGCATGCCCGTTTGAGAACAAGGAAGCGACAATGAGTCTGCTTCATTCCTTTTACTGCTGGGGCGCAGTGGGAACGATATTGATTTCCACATTATTTTTCTATTTATTTGGGATGAACAGCTGGAAGTGGCTGGCCATATTTTGGGCATTTATTCCGGCAATAAATATTTACAATTTTGCAACATGTCCAATTGAACATTTAGTGGATGAGGGAGGAGGAATGGGAATAAGAGAATTGTTCAAGACCCCGTTGTTTTGGCTGGCAATTTGTCTGATGATTAGCTCCGGTGCATCAGAACTTGCCATGGCTCAATGGGCATCGGCTTACGCAGAAGCAGCATTGGGATTGTCAAAAACAATAGGAGACTTAGCAGGCCCCTGTATGTTTGCAGTTACAATGGGAATAAGCCGTGTCATATTTGGAAAATATGGTGACAGAATGGATTTAATGAAGTTTATGACAGGATCAGGAGTCTTATGTATGGTATGCTATCTCCTTACTTCGCTATCATCTAATCCATTCATCGGACTTATGGGCTGCATTGTGTGTGGCTTTTCTGTTGGGATTATGTGGCCCGGGACAATTAGTATTTCATCTAAAAAGTTTCCCATGGGAGGAACCGCAATGTTTGCATTGCTTGCCATGGCAGGAGATTTAGGCGGAAGTATGGGACCGGGTATCGTGGGCCGGGTCACACAGAGAGCTGGAGATAATATTCGGGTTGGTATGGGGGTTGGCCTTATATTTCCATTTATTTTATTAGTGATGTTATTTATTCTGTACATAGCAGATAAAACAAATCGTAATAGTGGAGAGAACTGCTGATAGCAGATAAAGAAGATGCAGCTCCAGACAACACGAATAAAGTGGGGAAGCCGGAGTATTTAGACTGTGAGTGGGGCTTGAGGAGAAGAATTCCTCGAACCCTGCTTTTAATTTTTAATAAAATTTATCTTAGTCAAAATGCTTTAAATGACTAAGTTGAACTTGACGTTGATGAAGATGAATGTTATAGTTTAATTAGCTCAAATTATTTATAATGAGGTAGTTGTATAATGGATGAGGTAATTGGATGAGGAATTATGATTATACTGAAAAGTGGAAAAAATTATTGACGCCGCAAATTGTCGGTTACCTTACAACGATTCACGAATACAAAGGTGAGCAGCGATTGATTGCCAGCAGACATGCAGATGTACTGAATGGCTTAGTCGAAGTAGCTAAAATTCAAAGCACAGAAAGTTCCAATAAAATCGAAGGAATCTATACCTCCGATGAAAGACTGAGAAAAATTGTATTGGATAAGACAATGCCAAGGAGCAGGGATGAGCGGGAGATCGCCGGCTATAGGGATGTTTTGAGTACAATTCATGAGAATCATGAGCATATACCCGTCAGATCCACATTCATATTACAGCTTCACAGAGATTTATATAAATTTGAGAATGGGGGCATGGGGGGAGTATTTAAAAGTGCTGATAACATGATTGAAGAGAAAAATGTTGATGGTAAGATATCAGTTCGTTTTCAACCAGTGGCAGCTTGGGAGACATCGGAGTCAGTAGACAAGCTTTGTGAAGCATATCTATATGTCATAACCAGAACGGATGCAGATCCATTGCTGATTATTCCGATGTTTGTATTGGATTTTTTGTGTATTCATCCGTTTCGGGATGGGAACGGAAGAATGAGCCGGTTGCTGACTTTGCTGCTGCTGTATAAGTCGGAATATATAGTGGGCAAGTATATCAGCCTTGAAAAATTGATCGAGAGAACAAAAGATTCTTATTATGATGCTCTCCAGGACAGTTCAAGATTGTGGCATGAGGAGGAGAATGATTATGCTCCATTTGTGACGTATTTGCTGGGAGTGATAGCAGCGGCTTACAGAGATTTTATTGTAAGAACCCGGCTGATTGAGGAAAGAACAGCAGCAAAACCGGATCGTGTGGCAGAGGCGATTAAAGAACAGATTGGAACCATTACAAAATCGGAAATCCTGCAGAAAGTTCCGGGAGTTAGTCAGACAACCATACAACGAACTTTGACAGAGCTTACAAAGCAGGGCAGAATCATAAAAATCGGAAACGGACGTTATACAAAATACACATGGAATTGGGAGAATGAGAGATGATTACAGGAGAACTGAAAAATAAAATCGACAGTCTGTGGGAGATATTCTGGACGGGAGGATTGACTAATCCATTGGAAGTGATTGAACAGATGACCTATATGATGTTTATTCACGATCTGGATGAGACAGATAATATACACGCAAAAGAGAGCGCAATGCTGGGACTTCCATACAAAAGTGTTTTTTCCACCCAGGTACAGTTGGGTGACAGAATGATTGACGGCACACAGTTAAAATGGTCGGTTTTCCATGATTTTCCCGCTCAGAAGATGTATTCTGTTATGCAGGAAATGATATTTCCGTTTATTAAGAATCTTCATGGGGAGAAGGACAGCGCCTATTCAAAATATATGGGAGATGCTATTTTCAAGGTGCCTACTCCGCTTATGTTATCCAAAATAGTAGACGCTATGGATGAACTGTATCATCAGATGTCAGGACTAAAAGATACGGATGTGAGAGGCGATGTGTATGAGTATCTGCTTTCCAAGTTGGCGAACTCAGGGGTGAACGGACAGTTCAGAACACCTCGTCATATTATCAGGATGATGGTGGAATTGATGCAGCCGTCTGCCGATGATATTATATGTGATCCGGCCTGCGGCACATCGGGGTTCCTGGTGGCAGCAGGAGAATATTTAAAAGAGCATCACAAGGAAGAAATATTTTATGACAAAGTAAAAAAAGACCACTATATGAACCACATGTTTCATGGATTTGATATGGACCGGACGATGCTGCGAATCGGTGCAATGAATATGATGACTCATGGTATCAATAATCCGTTTATTGAATATCGGGACAGTTTATCGGATCAAAATACAGACAGAGATAAATATTCCCTGATTTTGGCCAATCCGCCCTTTAAGGGAAGCCTGGATTATGACATTGTATCGGCAGATTTGTTAAAGATGTGCAAAACGAAAAAGACAGAACTGCTCTTTGTGGAACTGTTTGTCAAGATGCTTAAAACAGGCGGAAGATGCGCCTGTATCGTTCCGGATGGGGTGTTGTTTGGATCTTCAACGGCACATAAGGCTATCCGTAAAGAATTGGTCGAAAACCAGAGGCTGGAGGCAATCATTTCCATGCCATCCGGAGTATTTAAACCATATGCCGGTGTATCTACGGGAATATTGATTTTCACAAAGACCGGTCACGGCGGAACAGACCAGGTTTGGTTTTATGACATGCAGGCGGATGGATTTAGTCTGGATGACAAACGTGCGCCAATTTCAGACAATGATATTCAGGATATTATCCATAGATTTTTAAACCGCGCTCAGGAAGCGGGGAGGGAACGTACTGAAAAATCATTTCTCGTTCCGAAACAGGAGATTGTGGATAACGGGTATGACCTTTCTATTAATAAGTATAAAAAGATTGAATATGTGGCGGTAGAGTATCCTCCAACATCGGAGATTATGGATAAAATACTGGAATTAGACGCGCAGATTGCCAGGGAATTGCAGGAATTGAAGGTAATGCTGTAGATGGATTGGAAACGATTGGAAAGGAAAAGCGAAGAAGGGTTGTTTTTGCGGGGTGGGGGGTGCGGAAACAATTCAGATTTGTGGGGCACGGTTATGAAAGTAAAGCTAGGTGATGTATGTGAACGCAGTTCATCCAATATAGCACAAAAGGATATTTTAAATATGGAGGGGGAGTATCCAGTTTATGGAGCTGCAGGATATATTAGAAATGTGGATTTTTATCATCAAGAAAAACCATATGTTGCGGTGGTAAAAGATGGAGCTGGTATAGGAAGAACCATGTTGCTCCCAGAGAAATCCTCTGTTATAGGTACACTTCAATATCTTTTGCCAAAAGAAAATGTTTTGCCAGAATACCTATATTATGTTGTGAAAAATATGCACCTTGAAAAGTATTTTACAGGTGCAACTATACCACATATATATTTTAAAGATTATCAAAATGAAGAGTTTACTCTTGCAAAAATTGGTGAACAGAGGGAAATAGTAGCAACACTAAAAAAAATTGAAAAGGTAATAGAGTATAAAATGCAAGAAATAGAGTTGTTGGAAACTCTTATCAAAGCCCGATTTGTCGAGATGTTTGGGGACCCGGTAAACAATGAACGAGAATGGCCGACGCAGACGTTGGATAGTGTCTGCAAAACCATAGTAGATTGCCCACATTCTACTCCGAGTTACACAATTGAAAACACAGGATACATGTGTATACGCACGTCTATAGTAAAGAAAAATTGCATTCAGTGGGATAAAATTGAGTATATCTCAGAGAGCGAATACTACCAGCGCATTCAGCGTAAACGTCCTGTAAAAGGCGATATTGTGTACACTAGAGAAGGGGCTATCCTTGGAATTGCTGCAACGATAGACCGTGAGTGCAATGTTGCCTTGGGACAGCGCTCAATGCTATTATCACCAAATGCAGCCAAATGCTTGCCGCAATTTTTGAGTGTAGCTATGAACTTTGATTCGTTTTTGAAGAAGGCACTTAGAGGTATCAGTGGATCAGCATCGCCACATATCAATGTTGGAGATATCAAAGCATTTGCAATAATACTGCCGCCATTGAAATTACAAAACCGGTTTGCCTCCTTCGTCGCCCAGACCGACAAATTAAAAGTTGTGATTCAGAAATCGTTAGATGAGACACAATTACTCTTTGATAGCCTAATGCAGGAGTATTTTGGATAGTAATTTGTGTTATACTGGTTAAAACGAGGTGTAACACAAATGAAAAAGATGATTTATAACGTATTAAACGAAATGGCTGAATGCTTAAGTGTATCTCAATTAAAAAAATTGCAGGAGGTAATGCTGCGTTTTTTATCTAAACATGAAAAGGAACCAGAGCCAGCCAGTAATTCTGAATACTTAACTATGTTTTTAGATGCAAAGAAAATAGAAGGATGTTGAGATAGAACGATTGTCTTTTACAAATCAAAATTGATATAAGTGCCACAACCAAATCCCCACCAAGGAGGTGCCAATCCATGACCAATTTCGACTATTTAAAATCAGAACCCCAATTCCATATATTTGCGGATGTCGCCATATCTGCGGAACGCATTATACATATCGACCCGGAGGCGTGCATTATCAACTGCCGCAGGTCAATGGAGTTCGCCATAAAGTGGATGTATTCAATTGATCAATCGCTGGTTCGGCCGTATCAGGACAATTTATCCTGTTTGATGCATACGGAAGAATTCAAAGATATTGTTGATAAAAACCTCTGGAAGCGCCTTGATTTTATCAGGAGAATGGGAAATAATGCGGCGCACACCGGTAAGAAGGTGACATTTGACCAGGCGGCTCTGTGTCTGCAGGATTTATTTATTTTTCTTGATTTTATTGCATATTGCTATGGGGACCAGTATGAGGAGCACCAATATGATGCTGCTTTGCTTGACACGGAAAAGCAGGACAAAAAGCCGGAGGCGGAACGGATATCAGAAGTGGATTTAAAGGCTTTGATGGCAGAAAATGCGGCATTAAAGGAGGAACTGACAGCCAGACGTCAAGTGCAGGCGCCGGAGTATGTGACAAAGCCGCTGGAACCTTCGGAATATAAGACCCGCAAGCTTTATATTGATTCCATGCTGATGGACGCGGGATGGAGAGAAGGGCAGGATTGGCTCAATGAGGTAGAGGTTTTGGGAATGCCCAATCAATCCGGAGTGGGATTCGCAGACTATGTGCTTTATGACGATTCCCACAGACCGTTGGCAGTGATTGAAGCTAAGCGTACCTGCGTGGATGTTTCCGAGGGCAGGCAGCAGGCGAAATTGTACGCGGATCTGTTAGAAAGAAAGTATAAGCGCAGGCCGGTGATATTCCTGACCAATGGTTTTGATACGAGAATCATAGACGGACAGTATCCGGAACGAAAATGTGCAGCCATTTATTCCAAGAGAGATTTGGAAAAATGGTTTAATCTGCGTGCCATGAGAACGGGCCTCCGAAATATCACAATTGATAAAAACATTGCGGGACGATATTATCAGGAGGCGGCTATTAAAGCGGTGTGTGACAGCTTTTCTGTGAAAAATAAACGGAAAGCACTGCTTGTGATGGCTACCGGATCCGGTAAAACCAGGACAGTGATTGAACTTTGCCATGTTCTGCTTGATGCGGGATGGATTAAAAATATTCTGTTCCTTGCCGATCGCAATTCGCTGGTGACACAGGCAAAGAGAAACTTTGTGAATCTGCTGCCGGATTTGTCCTGCACCAATCTCTGTGAAGATAAAGATAACTATAACGCCCATTGCGTATTTTCAACGTATCAAACCATGATAAATATGATTGACGGCGCAAAGGACGCGGACGGCAAAGTGTTCTCCTGCGGCCATTTTGATTTGGTTATCTGCGATGAGGCGCACAGGTCTATCTATAATAAATACAGGGACATTTTTACCTATTTTGACGCCCCATTAGTTGGACTTACGGCTACTCCAAAGGATGAGATTGATAAAAACACATATTCCATTTTTGAACTGGAAAGTGGGGTCCCGACATATGGCTATGAGCTTGCCCAGGCTGTTAAGGATGGGTACCTGGTAGATTTTCAATCAGTGGAAACCACACTCAAATTCATTGACCATGGGATTGTATATGATGAGTTGTCAGAAGAAGACAAAGAACAATATGAGGATACGTTTGAAAACGAAGATGGAAAAATACCGGAAGCAATCGGAGCCTCTGCTTTAAATACATGGATATTTAACGAGGATACCATACAGAAGGTTCTTCACATATTAATGACGGAAGGGATTCGTGTGGATTATGGGGAGCAGCTTGGAAAGACTATCATTTTTGCAAAGAATCATGACCACGCAGAGAAAATTTATGAGGTGTTTCACAAGGAATATGCTCACCTTCCTAATGATTATGCGAAAGTTATTGACAACCGGATCAACTACGCCCAAAGTGCGATTGATGAGTTTTCTGACCCGAAAAAGCTTCCGCAGATTGCAATTTCAGTGGATATGCTGGATACCGGAATCGACGTCCCGGAAGTAGTGAATCTTGTGTTTTTTAAAAAGGTTATGAGCAAGGCGAAATTCTGGCAGATGATTGGAAGGGGAACCAGACTCTGTCCGGGACTATTGGATGGAAGCGATAAAGATAAGTTCTATATTTTTGATTTCTGCGGGAATTTTGAATTCTTCCGTATGAGCCAGGGGAAGCCGACAGCCAATATGGTGGCGCTTCAGGGAGCGGTTTTTAACCTGGAATTTCAGATTGCCTATAAGCTACAGGGCATTGAGCACCAGACAAAACGGTTGATCGAATACAGAAAAAATCTGGTGGAGATAATGAGTAATAAAGTGTCGGCATTGGACCGGAAAAACTTTGCAGTGCAGCAGCATTTAAAGTATGTGGATTTTTATGCAAATACAGATAATTATACAGGATTGACCTATGAGTCTGTCATGCTGGTCAAAGAGGAGGTCGCTCCGCTGATTAAACCGGGCAAAGAGGATGCCAGCGCAGTGCGGTTTGACGCGCTGATGTATGGGCTGGAACTGGCTTACCTGAGCGGCAAAAAATACACGCGGGCGCGGGGCGACCTGCTTAAGAGGGCGGAGGCGGTTGCCAATGTGGCTAATATTCCAGAGATACAGGCAAAATCAGAGTTGATTCAGAAAATTCTCCATACCAGTTACTTAGAGAACGCCGGGATTGATGAGTTTGAACATATCAGAGAAGAATTGCGTGATTTGATGAAATATATCATTACAACCGGGCCAAGGAAATACATGACGGATTTCACCGATGATATTTTAGATATGACCTGGAATGATTCTGAGCTGGAAAACGATGAACTGGCAAACTATAAGGCGAAGGCGGAATACTATATCCGTCAGCATCAGGACACGCTTGCCATTGCGAAGCTTAAGACCAACCGCCCCCTTACTGACACAGATGTGAAAACATTGCAGGAGATTCTGTGGGGCGAGCTTGGAACTAAGGAAGATTATGAACGGGAGTATGGAGAAAAGCCGTTGGGCGAATTTGTACGTGAAATTGTGGGACTAGACATGAATGCAGCAAAGGAGGCTTTCTCAGCATATTTGAATGAGGCTAATCTGGACAGCAGGCAGATCTATTTTGTCAATCAGATTGTGGAATACATTGTTCATAACGGTATGCTGAAGGATCTGTCGGTGCTTCAGGAGCCGCCGTTTACGGATCGGGGCAGTGTGGTGGAGATATTTACGGATATGAATGTATGGCTGGGAATACGGAGCGTAATTGAACAGATTAATGCAAATGCTGTGGCATAAGAAGTAACAGATTTGCCGGCAGTTTATAACTGGGATTGGGGGCTTAAAGGTGGAGTGGAGAACACGTTTTAATCAAAATGTATTAAATGGGGCGGAGGACTATATTCAAAGCAGCCCGGTTCAGGATTTAAGGATAGAAGAAAATCATGTCACGGCGAAGGTCATAGACATAGAAGATTATGATGTGGATATCCGGTTGAGCAAAGACACAGTATCTTCCATGAAGTGCAATTGTCCGCGTGCAATAGCAGGCGGTAATTGTAAGCATATGGCTGCAGTTATGTTGGCGTGGGAGAATTGTACAAGGGCAGAGCCTGATGCCGAACCAGGAGAGCCGGTAACATTATCAGAGCCGGTAACATTATCAGAGCCGGTAATACCGGCAGAATCGGTTGCTGGAGAACCGGCATTAGCAGAGGAAGGAAAGCCGGCTGTAAGCCCGGCAAAAAATTGTCTGCAGCTGACCAGTAATATTGATGACGTGCTTAACTTTGCGATTATTCATAATGGCGCACATATTGTCAGAGATATTTGTGTGAAAAATGTATCTGAAATTGATCTGGAGCACCTGATGATTCGGATCAGTACCGGCAATGGGCTTACAGAGGATTATAAACTGGGAATTGAGAAGATAAAGCCTGGCGAGGAACTGCACTTTAGAAACTTAGATGTGCAGGTCAATGCGGACTATCTGGTCTCTCTTACTGAACGCTGCACCTGTCAGCTGACAGTAGGCATATATTCTGGAGAGAGCCTGTTGGTTTCAGAATCAACGAATCTTACGGCACTGGCCTTTGATCAGTGGCCGGGCCTACAGTATACACCTGAGCTTTTGGCAGCGTTTGCCATGCCGAATCATCCTGTCGTGACCAGCATGCTCCAGCTGGCGGCCAGGTATCTGGAAAAATGGACAGGAGATCCGTCTCTGGCAGGATACCAGTTTGATGACCCGAATCGAGTGAAACATATGGCTGCCGCAGCTTACGCGGCTGTCCAGCAGAAAAATATTACATATGCGGAGCCGCCTTCAAGCTTTGAAACCTTTGGTCAGAGAATTCGTTTGGCGGATGCTGTGTTAGAACAGCATTTGGGGACCTGTATGGATATGACGCTGCTGTATGTGGCATGCCTGGAGGCAATGGGGTTGAACCCCATTATGGTTATGATGAGAGGACACATCTTCGCCGGCGTTTGGCTGGTGGAGGAATCTTTTTCTGACATGATTATGGATGATCCTTCTCAACTGGAAAAGCGTATGTCCAAGGGCATCCACGAAATGGTTGTTGTTGAGTGTACAGCCATGTGCGCAGGAAAGATTAAAAGTTTTGACGAGGCGGTAACACTGGCAGAGCGCAATGTCTCGAATTATAGCAGTTTTGCATTTGTTATTGATGTGAAACGTGCCAGAAGCATGGGGATCCGTCCGCTGCCGGTGCGCGTAAAGACGGACATCGGGTTTGAAGTACAGCATGAGGACAGAAAAGAAAAAGACGTAACGAATGCTACGGAGAAGAAGGTGGAAGTATTTGATCTTTCAGATTCTCAACAAAAGGAACAGGTCACAAAGCTGACGCAGTGGGAGCGCAAGCTGCTGGACTTAAGCCTGAGAAATATGTTGATCAATATGCGTATGACGAAGGCTGTTGTCCCGCTTTTGTGTTCTGATGTAAGCATTTTGGAGGACGCATTGTCTGATGGGGAAGAATTCCAGGTTATGCCGCGGCCGGCAGCTATGTCGTTTGCGGGAGAGGGAGGAGTTCCGGTCGAAGCTTTGGATGAACTGGGGCCGTTTGCGGATTTTATTGCACTGGAAAGTAAGCATAAGAGACTGCATTCTCTCTACCCGGAGAAGGAGCTGAACAGCTGTCTGACCAAAATGTACCGTTCTGCCAAAACATCTATGGAAGAAAATGGTGCCAGCACTTTATATCTGGCATTGGGTCTGCTGCGGTGGTTTGAAAGCAAAATGAGCACAACTGCCAGATATTCTCCGATTGTGCTGATTCCGATTGATATCGTCCGGAAATCAGCCAGCAAAGGTTATGGGATGCGTATGCGTGATGAAGATGCGCAGATCAATATAACGCTGTTGGAATTTCTGAAGCAGAAGTTTGATACACAGATCTATGGGCTGAATCCGCCGCCTATGGATATGCATGGGCTGGATATGCCTAAGGTTTTTGCACTGATCCGCCATGCTGTGATGAACCTGCCCATGTGGGATGTGGTAGAAGCAGGATTTATCGGAAATTTTTCCTTCTCACAGTTTGTCATGTGGAATGATATACACAATAACAGCGCGTTTCTTGAAAATAATAAAATTGTCCATAGCCTGATGATGGGGGCAGTGGATTGGAGTTGTAAGATTCCGGAACATGTGGACAAGGATGAGGCTTATTTGCCGGTAACGGTGGATTCTTCACAGCTTCGCGCTATTAATATGGCAGCGGCAGATGTTAGTTTTGTTCTTCATGGGCCACCCGGAACAGGAAAATCTCAGACAATCACAGCAATGGTAGCCAATGCGCTTACGAAGGGAAAAACAGTCCTTTTTGTAGCGGAGAAAATGGCTGCTTTGGAGGTCGTTCAGAAAAGGCTGGCTGCGCTGGGAATCCAGGATTTCTGTCTGGAACTACATTCCAGTAAAGCAACGAAAAAGGCGGTGCTGGATCAGCTGAAGCGGGGACTTGAGATCGGTATCGGGGGAATGAAGACAGACTATGACAAGAAGATACAGGATATCCGCAAAATGCGCGAAGAGCTGGATTCCTATGCGAAAGCTCTGCATGTAAAGAGACCATTTGGAAAGAGTCTTCGTGAACTGATGGATATTTATGAGATGATTCCGGAGCTCAAAAGAAGCGTCCGCTTTGATCATGCCTATGCAGGCACGCTTACCGAACGTGATCTGGACCATCAGGCGTATAGCCTGGAGCAATTGATCGCGGCAGGAAAGGGCGTCGGACATCCTCATAACCATCCCCTTATGGCTGTTCACAAGACAGAGTATAGCCAGCGCCTGAAGTTTGATCTGGAATCAATCATTCGTGCGTATACCGGTGCGTTAAAGAAATTCCAGACGGATATATCTGAGTTTGTGGTACTGATGGAGGTTAAGGCCCCTGATACTGAGAATGAGTATAGAAAAGTATGTAATTATGCCCAGAGTGTAATAATGGCAGAAGAGATCCCCGCATTCTTGCGCGAGACAGATAATGTGGAACGGGAATTTGTGACTCCGGAAACTTATCTGGCAAGACTGCAGGCCTTCTCAGCCAAACAGACGGATTTCCGTTTAAAGTGGAACGAAAATTTCCTTCGTATGGACATGAATCCTTATCGGGAGAAGTTTGACCAGGCAAATAAGAAATTTTTTGGTAAGGGGAAAGCATTGGCATCTCTGACATCAGAGCTGCAGGCATTTGCAGCTTTTACGGTAGAGACGGACCGAATTCCTCTTTATCTGACAGACATTACGTTCTATCAGCAGGAAGCGCAGGAAATGGCAGCTGCTGAGGCGGAACTGCCGTATGAATGGAAGCAGATTTTAAAATCCTGTGTTTCAGAAGAGGATTTGCAGGCTTATAAAAATGGAGTGAAGATGCAGATTCAGATGATGTCCCAGTTCTCAGATCAGATCCGGAAGCTGGAAGCGGAAGGAACGCTAAAGTCCTGTATTCAGAGAGCGAAGGTATTGATTGCAGATTTTGATGCCGTAACGAAAAACGAGACTGAGGCATCCAAACTTCTGGATCTGACATTTGACCATTCGGAAGGGAACTATCTGGAAAGCAGAGTGGGACTCTGCTCCTGCATTCTTGAAAATGCATCCTCCATTAAGGATTGGATTGTATATCAGCAGTTTGCGGCGGAGTGCAGGCAGAGAGGTCTGGGACCGATTTGCGATGCGTATGAGGCGGGTTTACCGCATGATGAGGTTATGACGGTATATTTTCGTTCAATCTACAGGGCGATTATTCTGTCAGTCATTGAAAATGAGCCGGTATTAAATGGGTTTACCGGAATCGGCTTCAATGAAAAGATTGCACAGTTTAAAAAGCTGGATCAGGAATTCATGGACCTGACGAAAGATGAGATGTTTTATAAACTGACACATCAGCTGCCGACATCGAACGACTGTGTGGAAGTCAGCAAGGAACTGAACATATTAAGGAGGGCTATCAGCAGCAACGGCAGGGGATTGTCCATCAGGGCGCTGTTTGAGCAGATTCCCCATATTTTAACTAGATTATGCCCATGTATGCTTATGAGCCCGATTTCAGCGGCACAGTATCTGAAGGCAGAAAATGATCTGTTCGATATTGTGATTTTTGATGAGGCATCCCAACTTCCCACCTGTAAGGCGGTGGGGGTTTTGGCCAGAGGAAAGAATGCGGTGATCGTAGGAGATCCGAACCAGATGCCGCCTACCAGTTTCTTTGCCGGCAATAAAGTAGATGAAGATAATCTGGATATTGAAGATTTAGACAGCATTTTGGATGACTGTCTGGCACTGGGGATGCCATCTGCATATCTGCACTGGCACTACCGCAGCCGGCATGAGAGTCTGATCGCCTTCAGCAATCAGGAGTTTTATGAGAATTCAATGCTTACATTCCCGTCTGTAAATGACAGGGAAAAGCGCGTAAGTCTGGTCAAGGTCGAAGGATTCTTTGATCGAGGAAAAGGGCGTGTAAATGAAGGCGAAGCAAAAGCGATTGTTGCAGAAATCCGCAGAAGATATGAAGATCCGGAACGAAAGAAACAGACTATCGGTGTAGTCACATTTAATATCAGTCAGCAGACCTTGATTGAGGATTTGCTGTTGGAGGAGTATCAGAAGGATGCGGCTTTTGATAAGTGGGCGAATGCAGGAGAAGAGACCTTGTTTGTCAAGAATCTGGAGAATGTCCAGGGAGACGAGCGTGATGTTATTCTGTTCTCCATTGCTTTTGGTCCGGATGCAGAAGGCAAGCTGTCACTGAACTTTGGTCCGTTAAATAAGGACGGCGGATGGAAACGTCTGAATGTGGCAGTGTCCCGTGCAAGATCTGAAATGCTGGTATTCACTACTATGACGGCAGATATGATCGATCTTAAGAGAACAAAGTCAAAGGGCGTTGAGGCTCTTAAAGATTTTCTGATGTTTGCGCAGAAAGGCCGGCTGCAGGGGGAATATATAGAAACCAGAGTGCAGAAAGGGCAGGGAATAATGGAGCATATCTGCCAGGCAATAACGGATGGCGGGTATCAGTACCAGAAAGCCGTAGGACATTCAAAGTTCAAGGTGGATATAGCTGTTATTAATCCATACAATTCTGAAGAGTATCTGCTGGGAATTATGCTGGATGGAGAAGCCTATCGTCAATCAACGAACACCAGGGATCGTGAAGTGGCTCAGATCAGTGTCCTGAATGGACTGGGATGGGAGCTGCACCGTATCTGGACCATGGATTGGTGGGATAACCGGGATAAAGAACTTTTGAAACTGATGCAGCTTCTTGGTGAAAAGAAGGAAGCGGCATACCGGATTTATAAACAGCATGTAAATGATTCAGTGAAGACATTTGAAATGGAAGCGGAAGCGTCTGAGAAACCATCTGAGGAACCGATGGAGGAACCGGCTAAGGAATTGGCGGAAACAATCAGTGATGTGGCTGCCGCGGAAGAAAAGCCGGAAGTGAATCGGGATTTGAAGAGAGGTACAGATGGATTTACTGAGAAAAAGCCTATAGATGAGATGAATTTGGTTCAGGAATCAGTACCGCCCGTTAAGCAGAATTTTGCTGCACAGAATCCGGTTCCTGAAACCGCATATGTTAAAGTGGCTTCCGGCAAGAATGAACCTGTGGAATCAATTGTAAAAGCCGATCCTGCGGCCACGGAATACCGTGTAGAAGAGTACAGTCCTGCAGATGTTGAAGTGACGGATTTGTCTACAGCTGATTACATAAAAAAGGAAAATCTGGCGCTGATTGTTGATAAGATGCAGCAGATTGTTGATGCGGAAGCTCCGATTATGTATGACCGGCTGGTGAAGAAAACGCTGCGGGCATTTCATATCTCCAGATCCAGCCCGCAGACACTGGAAGCGACAGACAGAGCATTAAAGAAGGTTTCAGTGAGAATGAATAAGCAGGCTGGAGTAAAGTTCTACTGGCGCAAAGATCAGGATCCGGATCAATACAGGATTTGCAGAAATGAAGTTAATTCCAGCGACAAGAGAGCTGCAGACGAGATTTGCCAGCAGGAGCTTAAGAATGCTGTCTGCATTGCGCTTACGGAAAAGGGAGCTCTGGATAAGGATAGCCTTATTAAGAGTACAATCCGAATAATGGGTTATGCCCGTAGCAGCCCTGCTTTGGTGGCAGCCGCGGAAAAAGGGTTGAAATATGGAAAGAAGACTGGGGAAATACAGCAGGATGAAGAGAAGCGGTATTTGCTGAGAAATTGACAATCAGCTTAAATATATAGGCGCCATTCAGCTCCTTACAACCCATAAACGGACACACAAATACATATCAGTGCTTTTTAATACCCGGATAAACTTTCCGGGTATTTTGTTGTCTTTTTGCATGGTAAGCTGTATAATTAATCAAATAAGCTAATATGAACAAGGACCTCTCTGCTCTGCTGAAATATATAAAAAAGGGAGATTACAGGAATGGAGATTAATCTGAATTATGAGCAGCTGAACGCGGAATACAGCATGCTGATGAGTGTTTTGGGGGCAAGTGTCAGCAAGCATCTGATAGACGGGCATTATACATGTATCTGGGCTAACGATTATTACTATGATTTAATCCGTTATCCCAAGCCCCAATACGAAGCCCTGTTCCACAGCCACTGTGATGAATATTTTTATAATAATCCGGAAGGCTGGGCGAAGCTGGTCGAGACGGTTAATTCTGCTCTGGAGCAGGGGAAAAGCGGCTACTCCCTTTATCTGCCCATGGTTTACCCGGACGGTGGGACTTTCTGGGTCCGGATACAGGCTGTTTTTACAGATGAACTGATTGACGGATATCGTGTATCCTACACAACCATGGTGGATGTGACGGATATGATGCAGGCCAGGAGGGCGGAAGAGGAAACCCGGCAGGATTTTGACAAGATGATGCAGGAACAGGCCATGATCATGAGCGCCTTAAACATCAGTGTCAGCAAGCATTTAATTGACGAGCATTATACCTGTGTCCTGGCCAATGAATACTATTACAAACTGATCGGCTATTCAAAGGCAAGGTATGAAGCGCTGTTCCATAACCACCCAGACGAGTTCTATCGGAATAATCCGGAAGGCTGGGAACTGCTGACCAACAAGGTCACATCCGTACTGGAGAATGACGGGGATGGGTATGAGGCCATTGTACCCATGAAGTACGAGGACGGATCCAGCTATTGGGTCAAGCTGGTGAGCTTCTTTACGGATGAGTACATAGACGGGTACCGTGTATCCTATACGGTTATGACGGATGTGACGGATCTGGTCCGGACCAGGAACGAGCTGGAAATGCTCATGAGTTCCATGGCGGTCAGTGTCAGCAGGCATCTGATGGACGAGCATTTTACGGTTCTGTGGGCCAACGAATTCTATTACCGGCTGATTGGATATTCCCAGGCGGAATACGAGAATAAGTTCCATAATCACTGTGACGAGTATTTCCGGGACAATGAAGCCGGCTTGAAAATATTGAATGAGAAGGTATGGGGAATGGTATCTGCCGACCAACGAAGCTACGAGGCGTATCTGCCCCTGAAAAAACCGGACGGTTCCATGCTCTGGGCCAAGCTGGTGGGCTTTCTGACCGATGAATATATGGATGGAAGGCAGATTGCTTATACCACGATGATTGATGTGACCAACTTAATGCAGATGCAGAAGGAGCGGAGTATTGCATACGACAGTATACCTGGTTTTATAATTAAGCACCGTATCCTGCCCCAGAGCATTGTCATGTTGGACGCCAGCGAACAGATTGAGGATATTTTTGATGTAAGCCGGGACGATATTGAAGCCGCAGACCCCTTTTCCGTGCTGGCGCAGGAGAGCCGGGAGCTGATTAAAAGCCGGATGCCTGTCCTGAGAAGAAGGGAGCCTCTGGAAGCCACCATACATACCAGGGATAAGCATGGCCGTGACCGATGGTTCCATATCAACGGCACCTGTATTGACACGGTTTCCGACGACCCGGTATACTTAACCATGTTTATTGATATCACGGATATCACGGAACTGAGGGAGCTTCAGCGCAAGCTGGAAGAGCGCACGGATATGCTGAACGAAGCGCTGGAAGCGGCCAGATGTGCCAATGCTGCAAAATCTGACTTTCTTTCCCGTATGAGCCATGATATCCGTACCCCCATGAACGCCATCACCGGAATGACGGAGATAGCCTGCGCGCATATTGAGGATAAGGAACGGGTCAGGGACTGTCTTCAGAAAATCCGTCTGTCCAGCCATCATCTCCTGGGACTGATCAACGACGTGCTGGATATGTCAAAAATTGAAAATGGGAATTTCCCCATCAATATGACGCCGATCTTTCTGCCGGATGAGCTGCATGAGGTTATCATGATTGTGCTGCCGGAAATCCGCGCGCGGCAGCAGAGGTTCGATGTCCATATAAAAGAACTCCACGGAGAAACATATAGTTGCGATGCGCTCCGCCTCCGCCAGATTCTTTTAAATCTTCTGTCCAATGCTATTAAATTTACGCCAAATGGCGGAATAATTGTACTGGAGGTGGAGGCAGGGCGAACGGAAGAAAACGGTAAAGCCGTTCTCTGCTTTACGATTTTGGACAATGGCATGGGGATGAAACCGGAGTATCTGGAACATATTTTTGAACCCTTTACCCGGGAAAAGGACAGCCGTACCGACAGAATTGAAGGAAGCGGTCTGGGCATGGCAATCACAAAGCGGCTGACCGATCTGCTGGGGGGAGATATAACCGTAAAAAGCCGGCCGGGACATGGGACAGCATTCAAGGTATTCCTGCCCATGGAAGCCCTGCCGGATACGGCAAAGACAGGCCCGGACCCCGGAGGAATATGTGTCCTTCTGGTGGACGATGATCCTGTTTCCCTGAATTGGGGCTGCCGGTTGCTTCGCTCCATGGGAATCAGGGTGGAGGGTACCGGATTTGAGGAAGCCGCCGGCAGGTATGACGGAGGAAAGCAAGAGGTGGAAGCGTATGATCTTGTTATCCTGGGCTCCGGACTGCCTGGAGCGGAGGTTCTAAAAAAGGCAGAAGCGTTCCTCCATGTATTTCAGAGCAGCGCCCCTTTCATTTTGTCTGCATATGATATCAGCGAACTAAAAGAGAAAGCGCAGGATTTAGGAATATGCGGATTTTTGGACAGGCCGTTTTACCACTCCGCCGTTCATGACTGTATCAAACGGTACCTGTTTGATACAGAACCGGCACAGCAGGCAGCGGAATCCTTTGATTTTACCGGGGTCACGGTCCTGCTGGCTGAGGATAATGAAATAAACCGTGAAATTGCCGTGGAACTTCTGGAAGGATTCGGCTTGAAGCTGGATACAGCGATAAATGGAATAGAGGCAGTCCGGCTCTTTCGTGAAAGCCGGCCGGGATACTATGCCCTGATCCTGATGGATATTCAGATGCCTGAGATGAACGGGTATGAGGCGGCCCGAACCATACGCTCCCTTTCGAGAGAAGACGGCAGGACCATCCCCATTCTTGCCATGACAGCGGACGCCTTTGTGGAGGATATCGAGAGCGCAAAGGCCGCCGGCATGAATGGGCATCTGTCAAAACCGGTGGATTTTGAATTGCTTGGACGGGAGATTCGTAAATATCTAAACAGATCGTGACGTACATCGGGCAGGGCTGCTATTTTGCCGGGCCTATGCCCGCCGGTGAGTTCCAACCTGCAAACCTTCAATACCGCGTAATCGAAAGGACGGTTCCTGACCTGCCGACAGTCTCTTACAGAAGAAATATTCTCTATTGAGTTACTGTAGGCAGAAGGGGCCGGGGAGCGGCTCTTTCATAAAGACAGGCAGTATATATGTGTTGTATGTATCTGGCCGGCGGCGTATGCTGCCGGCTTGTTTTGACCGGAAGATTATTTTATTGTCTGTCCGGAAGCAGGCAGGAACAACCGGGTATCTGGGAAACAATCCGGCAGACATCTTCATAAACCAGTGTAAAAGCGTTGCCATAAGCATTGGCTATAACAGCCTGGTCCCGGGTTCTTAAGGCGGCGGCAAGCTCCTTCATAGCGGTGGCCGCACAACAGGAATCAGGAGAAAACGCAGGGTCAACCGCCTGTAAATAATATCCCCAGATGATTAGTTCCTCCATTTGCTGAAAAATGTTTTTTAAGGAATGGCAGGGTATCATTTGGACGAAGCATTTCATTATAGGCTGAATCGACAAGGGACTAACCTGGCTGTCACTTGCGTACATAAGACGGCGTTCCATAAATGGCAGCAAATCTTCTGGTATGGAAGAAAAAGATGCGGCACAATTGCGTGCGGTAAGGGATATAATCTGGAGGGCGTTCATGAAAAGAGTCAGCCGTTCCTGTATGATGGGGGCTGCCAGATCAATGTTCTCCCTGCCTGCAGTATTCTCTTTGATTGCTATAACCGTACCCTTTTTATCAAGTGTCCGGGCAAAACCAAGGTGATTGAGAAGGGAGACAGCCCTGCTTGCAGTATTCTTCATTACGCCATATTCTTCCATCAATCTGGGAATGGATGGAAGATATTTTTGAGAGTCAAATTCCCCGCTGTCGATTCTGCGGATGATGGTCATTGCTAATCTGGCATACAGCTCAGAGCGTCCTTTGGTATGAAACCAATGTATTTCCCGTGTGACCTGGGGCGGGGCGGGGATGTGCCTGCTTAATGAGTGAAGATAGCCGTCAACTCTTTTGGCTGATTCCCGGTAATCATTCACAATCTTATTATAAAAGTCATCAAACTGCCTGTGCTCAATCTGGCACACGGCATCATACATCCAGTTTTTTAAACGTGCTGCGGTTAAGGTAAAAGGATTTTTTGTGCCGGGAAGAGGGATATATGGGGTATAAAGAAAATGTTCGCTGTCAACTTCCAAATCCATGATGAGCTGGTTATTCAAAGGACGGAGCAGAACGGCATAAAAGGCATGGGCCTGCCGATAAAGTTCCTCATGCTCCATATGGTCTGATATGCGGTCTGCCAATCCATGTAAAAGCCTTAATTCGGGCGCCCTGCACCGCCGGGCGCCTTCGCGGTAAAAAATAGGCATAAGAAGTTCCAGGCCCTTGTAGGCATCGGCGATTTCATCCCGGCCCTGTACCAGAAACCCTGCGTATGTTTCCGGAGATGCCTGGTAGGTAACGATGGACGGCTGCCCTTTTACTGTGCGGACATACCCCTCCTCATCCAGCATTTTCATCACCTTGCGGACCGTGGTTATACCTGCGTTATACCGCTGGCAGAGAACACGCTGGGACGGGAAAGGCTGCCCCGGCCGGAAGGTACCGTTTAGGAACTGGGATATGAGCATCTGATAGAGGTAATCATATAAAGTCTGAATCTGTTTCACCACCTTTGTAAAAATAACCCTTTCTTGTTACATTATATCAGTTTTTTCCCCATTCATCAAATTGCGTTTAGCCAGTACATGTGTTAAAATAAGCCTATAGCTAAAATAGGAAAGATATAGTTTGTATTTTTAATGGAGCCAAGCCGTTGAGGGAGGAATTCATATGCAGACAAAGGTAAAAGGAATGGGCGGAGTATTGATGATGGCGGTTCTTTTCATTGTATTCCTGTTCCCTCTGGACGTATCCGCAGGGGAGTCGGCTTCTGCTGCGCGCGTAGGCTATTATGAAGATGGGGATTACATGTATCATAATGCCCAAGGGGAGTATGAGGGCTACAACTTTGAGTTCCTCCAGGAAGTCTCAAAACTGAGCGGATTATCTTATGAGGTAGTGGATTCCCCCAGCTGGCAGGAAGCGTTCCGGCTTTTGATTGACGGCAGGATTGACATTCTGCCTGCTGTATACCGCACAGAAAGCCGCATGGATCAGATGCTGTTTACGGATGAGTCCATGTGTACCATTTATACTACCCTCAATGTGCGGATGGACGATAACCGTTACAATTATGAGGACTTTGATGCGTTTCAGGGGATGAAAGTAGGAATTATAAAGGGGGGTGAGGATGGCGAAAGTTTCAAGCGCTACTGCGCGGAAAACAGTGTCACGCTCACTATCGTTGAATATGATGAGACACAGAAACTGCTGGACGCGCTTGGAAACGGGACTCTGGATGGCGTGGCAATTACCCACCTGGGCCGCAGCAGTGTATTCCGCAGTGTTGCCCGGTTTGCTCCGACACCCATGTATATTGCGGTCTCGAAGCAGCGCCCGGACCTTCTGGCACAGATTAACCGGTCCATTAATGACATCCTTTTGCGCAATCCCGATTACCGGACCGACCTTTATGACAAGTATCTCTCCCCAAGCGCCAATCAGATTCCGGTATTAACCAGAGAAGAGGCTGAATACATCCAGGCGGTGAAAGAACCCATACATATCTCTTACGACCCTTCATTTGCCCCCCTCTCATATGAAAATGCAGACGGTGAATTCAGCGGTATTATGGCAGATATTTTTGCCCGGATTACAGAGAAGAGCGGGCTGGAATTCCAGTTTGAAGCCTGCCCTGCGTCCATGGCATTGCGTGCACTGAAACTTGGTGAGACCGATGCCATCTCTGTGGTGGACGGAGATTATCTATGGGATGAGCGCAACCATATGAACACTACGCTGCGTTTCCTGAATACGCCCAGTGCAATGATTACCCAGGCTGAAAGACCGGAGATAAAGGTGCTGGCCCTTCCGGAGGGATACCAGCTCTCTGAACATGTGGCCCAAAACAATCCGGGAAAGGAAATCTATTACTATGACTCGGTACAGGCGTGTTTTGACGCGCTCCTGGAAGGGAAAGCACAGGCAGCTTATACCAATACACAGACGGCGAATTATATTCTCAGCGACCCCAAATATGAAAATCTTCATGTCACTACGCTGACCCAATACCCAAACGACCTCTGCATCGGCGTATCCAAATCAGCCGACCCCAGGCTGTTTTCCATATTAGATAAATATATCCAGTATATGTCCAATGAAGAGATTGATACCCTGCTGCTGAACAACTCCATTTCTGTCCGTCCCATCACCCTGGAAGCGTTTGTACATCAGAACATCTGGCTGATAACAGGACTTGTGGCAGCAGTGTCCGGCAGCATCATCCTGCTGCTATGCATCAATCTGTTTAATATATCACGCAGTAAGCGGCGCATACAGGATCTGCTCTACCGGGACGAGCTGACGGGATTGGATAATATAAACCGTTTCTATGTCCGGGTGAAGGAATTCCTCACGTCGGGGAGATATGCGGTGGTCTATTGCGACATTGACCGTTTCAAGCTGATAAACGATACCTTTGGTTTTGAGGAAGGAGATGAAGTCCTCCGTGTATTCGGGAGTATCTTGCAGAAATCAATGGGGGACAGGGAGTGCTGCGCCAGGCTTTCGGCTGATAACTTCGTGATGCTCAGGCAATACAAACAGTGGGAAACATTTGCTGCCCGTTTGGTGTATATGCAGGCGGAACTGAACAGATGGCGTGAGGAGAGGGGCATTATACCTTATGAGATTGCGGTTTCCTTTGGTGTTTACCAGGCAGAGGACGGCGAAACCAATGACATTAAACAGATGCTTGACTTTGCGAACTATGCCATGCGCAGCGCCAAAACCGCGGCAGGCGGAAGCTGTTTCCTATATGATGAGCAGATGCGCAATAAGGCGCTGCTTGAACAGGGGCTTGAGGGAAGGCTGGCGGCCGCCATGGAACAGGGGGAATTCGAGGCATATTACCAGCCAAAGGTGGACATGGATACAGGAAGGATTGCGGGCTGCGAAGCCCTGGTGCGCTGGAATCACCCGGAACAGGGGCTCCTGATGCCGGGGTCCTTTATCCCGTTCTTTGAAAAGAAGGGGCTTATTGTCCGCGTGGACCTTCATATGTTTGAGCTGGTATGCCGCGCGGTGCGCAGATGGCTGGATGAGGGACTTTCCGTTGTCACAGTCTCATGTAATTTCTCCCAGATGCATTTCGGACATGCCGGGTTTGTCAGGCAGGTTTCTGAAATTGCAGATCGATTCCGGATTCCCCATCATCTGCTGGAGGTGGAGATTACGGAAAGTGCCATTGCCGACGCACCGGAGAGTGTGGCCTCCGCCCTGACGGAACTGAAGATGCATGGATTTCAGATTGCCATTGATGATTTCGGTTCCGGATATTCCTCGCTGGGGCAGCTCCAAAGGCTGAGGGCGGATGTCCTCAAACTGGACCGCAGTTTTGTGTGTGCCGGACTTCAGGGAACACGGGAGCGGATTGTCATTGAAAATTTGGTAAACATGGCTTTTGAGCTGGGAATGGAGGTTGTATGCGAAGGTGTGGAGACACAGGCGCAGGTAAACGTGCTTCAGGATATCGGCTGTCATATTGCCCAGGGCTATTACTATTACCGCCCGATGCAGGCAGAGGCGTTTGAACAGCTCCTGGGTCCGCAACAGCAGTAAGTCTGAGCTGCAAGGCTGCCGCTGATTGCTGTTTCATTTTGCAGGGGAGGGTTACATATGAAGCCAAATGAGGATTTTATTCGGCAGGCAGGCCAAATCATCCATGGGGATTTTGATGGAGGGACATTTTATGTGATGGTAGCGGATATCACTAACTTCCACACGGTAAATCATTTTTACGGTGCGGAGGCAGGTGATGAACTGCTTGGGCGTTTGGGGGATATACTTACAGGGTGGCCGAATATGCGTCTGTGCCAAAGGCCCTTTGCGGATTTATTTCTTGGGCTGTTCTTTTTGGATGATGAAACAGATATCCGGGATGTCATGGGCGGCAGCGATGTGAAAATCCAGGCATTTCTTGACGGGTGGCGCAGGCGGCATCCTGCCTGCAGCCTGAAAGCCGCCTGCGGCATATGCCGGGTGGACGATGATTTAACCGAGGCGATTGACAACGCCAACACGGCGCGCAAGACAGCCAAAAAGTGCCTTTCCACCAACACAGTGCTGTATGATGATGCCATGCGGAAACGGACTGCCGCGCTGTATGAGGCGGAAAGCGAAACCTATCGTGCCATGCAGGAAAACCGGTTTTGTTTTTATCTCCAGCCCAAGGTGAATCTGCTCAGCGGTGAAATCATAGGGGCTGAGGCGCTGGCGAGACGTATGGGAAAAGACGGAAGTCTCATTTTTCCTGATACGTTCCTGGAAGCAATGGAAAACAGCGGGGCGGTTATGGAACTGGACCGGTATATCTGCCGGCAGGTCTGCGTGTTCCTGGCTGATAGAATCAGGAATGGATTGCCCGTGGTCCCTATCTCGGTAAACCTGTCCCATCTGCATATCCGGGACCCCGCAGCAGCGGATAAGCTTCATGCTATTGGGGAGGAGTATCATGTGCCGCCTGGGCTTGTGGAGTTTGAACTGACAGAGGCCATCCTGCTGGAGGAATTCTCCGGTGCCAAGCAGCTGATTGACCAGCTCCGCGCTTATGGCCATAAGGTGACCATTGATGATTTTGGTTCCGCTTACGCAGGAATAGGAGTCTGGCGGGAGCTGAACTTTGACTGCCTGAAGATGGACCGTGCATTCCTCTCAGACAGCCCATCCATGAGGGAACGTAACGAGGCATTGATGCCTAATATCATTAACATAGCCCAGCGGCTCCATGTACAGGTGCTGTGCGAGGGGGTTGAAACGCAGGAACAGTGTCTCTGTCTGCTCCGGTTGGGCTGCACAGCGGTGCAGGGTTTTTTCTTTTCAAAGCCAATGCCGCCCATGCAGTTGTTCCGGATGTTAGAGGATGGTGACGGCAGGTATCCTCTCCCGGACTCACTTGCGCCTGTGAAGGAAAGGAAAACAGCCTGCCGGGAACCGGGGGATGGGGGGCCCGGGCACCGGCGGCCCCATCCCTATCTGCTTATCATTCTGTCGTGTGCTGTTTTTTTAGGTGTTTGTATCACCGGTGTACTGATTATGAACCGGGGCCAGACCCAACAGGAATTCAGAAGTATGGTAGAGGAGACTCTCAACGCCTATACGGATGGCCAGAGGGAGAGCACGCTCCTGGAAATTGCCGGAATCACCAGCACATTGGATTCCATGGCAGTTCTGTTCGGGAGGGATAACAGCCCTGCCTTCATCAGTACATATTTATTGGCACTCAATGAGGACAGCCAGGAGGTCACCTACTCGTTTTACAGCTATGAGGACTATAAGGAACAGATAGCGGATGGTACTGCGCGGCCGGAGGCATCCGACACGCTGGCAAGGCTGATGCGCGGGGAAACGGTAGTGTCTGAAATCACCTTCTCTGAACGGATGGGTAACGTATACTGTATCGGTATTGGTGTGCCTGTGAGTAAGGATGGGAAGTTTATAGGTGCTGTGCGCGGAGTCATCAATGCAGAAACTCTGGTTTCCACCGAGCTGTATAACCCGTCCCAGGGAGAGATTGCCGCCGTTTTCCTGACAGACAGTGACAGCAGGATATTCCCGGTCCGTATGGAGGAGGGAAACGCGGACACTGGGCGTCTGCTGGACATGATGCGGACCTGGGGCATCAAAGAGGAGACCATGGATGAGCTGCGTGCCGCTTTTGCCTCAGATGATAAGCAGGCAAAGAGCATCCGTATCGGCATCTTTGACGGAAACCCATACTACATTGCAATGACAGGGCTAAAATACAATGACTGGCATCTGGTTGTCTGTCTGAAGGCTGACAGGGCGTTTGCCCATTCCCAGCATATCGTGTATAGCACAGCGGCCAGCATCGCAGTCCTGATTACTGCGGTTATCCTTGCATCCGCGATCATTATCCTGTTTGTTAGGAAAATGCAGCGCAGGTTTTCTTTTGAGGAACAGCGTTACCTCCTTCTGGAACGTTTTTCGGATACAGTGCTGTTTGATTATGACTGTAGGCGCGACATCATCCGGTTTACCTCAAACTCTGTTAAATTGTTCCGTGTCCATGATTTAATGCAGAAGGGGAACGGACCGGGGCAGCTGAATCTGATTTATGTCTATGCTGGTGACCAGATAGTAGTGAGGCGGATGCTTGACGGACAGGCAGATGCTCCCTCAGGTGAAATCCGGGTACGGCTGATGCGTCCTGATACGGACGAGTATTTTTGGTGTATGATACAATATCAGTATCTTCATGAAAATGGAGTATTGGATTCTATTATTGGAAAGATTACTGATATTGATGAATACATGCGCAGTGAGGAACGGTTATTGAGAATGTCTGAGACAGATGGACTGACAGGGCTTCTTAATAAGGCAGCGGCAGAAAAACAGATAGCAGAGCGGCTGATGGAAAAAGGGAGAGGCATGCTGTTCATCATTGATGCGGATGGTTTTAAACATATCAATGACATGTATGGCCACGTCGCAGGTGATATGGCGCTTCGCTTTATCGGTGACTGCATGCGGAGGACCTTCCGCGAGGGTGACGTCCTGGGAAGAGTTGGCGGTGATGAGCTGACGGTCTTTGTATCGGATATCAACAGCCGCAGGACGGCTCAAAAAAAGGCGGAGCTTCTACAAAAGCATTTGGAATCCTGTTTGGAAACGGGTGTTCCGCCCCTGAGTGTCAGCATCGGGGTTGCGCTTGCTCCTGCTGATGGAAATACCTTTTTGGAACTGTTTTCAGCGGCTGATAAGGCAATGTATGCTGCTAAGAAGAATGGGAAACGGCAGGTTTTCTTTTATGAGGATGTTCTGTATCCTTAAGGGGATACTGTAACGATGCAGAACCCGGATACAAAGATTATAAATATTTCAGATTTAAATTATTGACCACACGGTCTGTTTATGGTATTCTTATCGTAAATAGACCGGGTGGTCAATAATTTAAGGAGGAATGTTCATGAAGCGGGAAGAGAAAAATCAACAGACAAAGCGCCGGATTATGGAGAGCGCACTGAAGGAATTCGCGGAACAGGGATATGGAGCCAGTTCCGTTAATAATATATGCAGCTGCGAGGGCGTGTCCAAGGGAATCATTTACCACTATTTCCAGACCAAGGATGAGCTGTATCTGGCCTGTGTGGATGAGTGCTTCCGGGCTTTGACGGAATATCTGGGAAAGAAGCTTATATTGGAAGGGGAAACTGTCCACAGACAGCTGCAGCTTTATTTTGATGCCAGGTTTGAATTTTTTCAGTTATTTCCCTTGTACCGCAGAATTTTCTGCGAGGCAGTCATCATGCCGCCGGCCCATCTGGAATCAGCTGTCAGACAGAGCAAGTCCGGGTTTGACAAACTTAATATCTCCATATTGAACCGGATACTGGAGCCCCTTAAGCTCAGGGCTGGGGTGTCGCGGGAGACGGTGGTGGATATATTCCTGCAGTTTCAGGATTATGTCAATGCGAAATATCAGACATCCGGGGAGCGGGAGATTGATTTTAGCACACATGAAGAGGATTGCAGGAGAGCCTTGGATGTGCTGCTCTATGGTGTGGTGGAGCGTGCGGCGGAGCGAAAGGATGTGGGGATATGAAGAAGGAAAACACAGGGCAGGAATCCGTACTGGGTGATATGAAGCCCTCCAGGGCCATTACCAGACTGGCAGTTCCGGCCACCCTGGCCCTGCTGGCAAAGGCCGTCTACAATATTGTGGATACAGCTTATATCGGAATGCTGGGTTCGGATATAGCCCTTGCCGCTGTAGGAGTTACTTTGCCGCTTCTGCTCATTATGGTTTCGGTGGAAAATATTTTTGCGGCAGGCGCAGCGGTTCTGGCAGGCAGACAGCTGGGAGCAGGCCATAAGAAGGAGGCAAACAGGACAATCACATCGGTAGTTGGGTTATCTGTATTCATTGGAATCTTTCTATGCGCTGCAGGCATCCTTTTCATGGAGCCCTTACTGCGGGCCTTCGGGGCTTCCGAGGCGGTGCTGCCCCAGGCCGGGGATTACGCATTCTGGATGTTTGTGGCGGCCCTTGCCAATCTTCCGGCCCAGAGTATGAACTGCGCGGCCAGGGCGGAATCATCTGTAAAAATCTCATCCATCGCTGTTGTGGCAGGTGCTGCTCTTAATGTGGTGCTGGACCCTGTTTTTATGTTTGACTGGGGATTGGCAATGGGAGTGGAGGGGGCTTCCCTTGCCACAACAGTCTCACAGTTTGTCACATTTTTTATCCTTGGCTGGTTCTATCTGTCTGGACGTTCCATCATAAAAATAAAGAGGGAGTATTTTAAACCCCGGTGGTCTTTCATCAAGTCCGTCACGCTCATTGGTATACCTACAGCCGTTATACAGATCTGCCTTGCTGCGGCAACATCCCTTACCAATATAGCGGCAAAATCCATGACAGACGCAGACCTTATTATAGCTGCATACGGTGTGGTCCAGCGCCTTGTGCTGATTGGATGCTATGTAGTCATGGGGTTCATGCAGGGATATCAGCCGGTTGCTTCCTATTCCTTTGGCGCCAACAAGGAGGAACGGTTTCATGAGTCCGTTCGCTTTGCATTACGGACATCCCTGATTCTTACCGTGCTGGTGGCGGGAATCTATATTCTTCTGGCCAGGCCATTGATTATGCTGTTTAACAGGAATCCGGCCGTCATTGATTACGGGGCCAGGCTTTTGATTTCCCAGGTGGCCCTTTATCCGGCCTTTGGACTGTGCTACATGATGACAATTACATTTCAGACCATTGGTTCTTCCAGATATGGTTTATTTTTGTCCGTTATCCGCCAGGGACTGTTTTATGTCCCATTCATACTGATTTTGCCCAAAATAATGGGCGTTACGGGAATTTATCTGGCACAGCCGCTGGCGGACATACTGACTGGGGCAGTCTGCCTGTACTCGGTAAAACCAATGAAGCGGACGGCCTCGGAACGTATGGCAGCAATCCGGGGAGGAAGCATATAAAAGGAAAAGGACAGTAAATGACAGCTGCCAGGCGGGGCGGGAATCGGTAAAACATCCGATTCCTGCCCTGATTATATTTTATGGTTAAAAAACATAATCATATGCAACTTTTGGAACGAAGTCAGAATCTATATATCAGAAACAAAGATACACCCGCTATGATGTACCGTTATGATATACCGGGAAACTACACCGCAAGGAGGGATGCAAACCCCATGAATGAAGATTTATATAACAGAATTGTGGACTATATAGTCAGCAATCAGGAGAAATTTTACAGACTGGCCTACAGCTATGTCCATAACCAGGAAGATGCCATGGATATTGTCCAGAACGCTGTCTGCAAGGCATTGGACCACTATGAGGCCATCAGAAATGAAAATGCCGTAAGGACGTGGTTTTACCGTATTCTTGTAAATGAGAGCCTGCTGCTGATCAGGAAGCAGAAGATGGAGATACCCGCAGAGGATGGGATAGGGCAGGAGATACCGTATTATGAGGAAGGATACAACCGGGAAGAAGATGTGTATGAGCAGTTAAACCGGCTGGAGGAGGATGTGCAGACCATCATAAAGCTCCGCTATTTCGAGGAGCTGACGCTGAAGGAAATAGCTTACGTAACCAGGACCAATCTGAATACGGTCAAGGCGAAATTATACCGTGGTTTGAGACTGTTAAAACAGAATATACAGGAGGCGGATTTATGAGACAGATAGAAGATGCAAGAAAAAAGTATGAGGAGATACCGATTCCCCAGGAACTGTCCGGACGGGTCAGGGCAGCCATTGTCCGGTCAGAGGAAAAGCGGAAGAGTCAGGAGCAAAAAATACCAGTGGCCGGAATATACAGAAGAAACAGGATATACAGAAGAAACAAGATATATAGAAGAAACAGGATATGGGGGGTATGTGCCGGTACGGCAGCAGCCCTTGTGCTGGTATTTACTACGGCGTTAAACACAAATACAGCCTTTGCTGATATGGCGGCAGGGCTTCCTGTCATAGGAGCCGCAGCGCGGATTCTTACCTTCAGGTCTTATGAGAAGGATGAGGGGGACTGGAAGATATCTGTGGAAATCCCCAGCGTGGAGATGATAGCAAAGGATACAAATGGGCTGGACGCTGCTCTGAATCAGGAAATATACGACTTGTGCAGCCGGTACGCTGAAGAGGCAGCGGAACGCGCCAGGGAATATAAGAAGGCATTCATGGAAACAGGAGGAACAGAGGAGGAGTGGGAAGCGCACGATATTAAAATCCATGTGGGATATGAAATTAAGGCCCAGACAGAAAGGTATCTTTCCTTTGCAGTGCAGGGAACTGAGAACTGGTCCGCGGCCGGCAGTGAAACAAGATACTATAACATTGATTTGAAGGATTATAAGATGGTTACGCTGGCAGATGTCCTGGGCCGTGACTATGTCCGGATTGCCAATGAAAGCATACTCCGCCAGATGGAAGATAGAAAGAAGAAAGACGGTATTGCCTTCTGGTCCGGCTCAGAGGGCGGATTTACAGGAATTACGGATAAAACCGCGTTTTACATGAATGAAAACGGAAATCCGGTTATTGTGTTTGATAAATATGAGATTGCCCCCGGAGCTTATGGGAAACTGGAGTTTGAGATAGGCCGGACAGGGGAGGGGATTAACAAAACAGCCTATACGGACAATTTCATGGTGCCGGAGGAAGCGGCAACCGCGTTTGCCAAAAAGGTAAAAGCAGCTGTTGCGGACCGGGATATGGATGCATTGGCTTCCCTGGCCTCCTATCCTCTGTTTGTGGGCTTTAAGGACGGAGGCGTGTCGGCAGGTTCGCCGGAAGAGCTGGCTGCTTTGGGCACAGACCGCATATTCACACCGGAATTGTCGGCGGCAGTGGAGGCAGCAGAAGAGGAAACGCTTACACCCAGCATGGCCGGGTTTGTCCTTAAAAACGAGGGAACCCCGAACATTGTATTCGGGGTATCCGGTGGAGTGCTGGCCGTTAAAGGAATTAATTATTGATGGCCTTATCCTTTCCAATCACACTTAATATGTAACTGCTCAGCAGGAATCCGGCACCGGCGAATACGGCCATGATAAGGAATACAATGCGGTAGCCGCTGATGCCGGGATTGTGGTCCAGGATACTCCCATAGATGGAGTAGAGGAACGCGCCGGGCAGATAACCGATGAAGGAACCAAGCGACATGGCAGAGCCTGTTATTTCCCTGGGAACATGAATCTCGTCCATGGGAGCAAAGAAGATGGCGCGCATGCTGAATACACAGGCGCCGATGCTGAGGGTCATGAGCATGCCGAAATATACGTTCATATGGCTGTGGGGCAGGAACGCAAAGACAGCCAGGGCTGTTCCCGTAATAACAAATACAACGCGCAGATATTTTGTGGCGGAATGGAATACCTTATCGGTCAGGTAGCCGCCCACAGGACCGCCCAGCATTTTCAGGGCATATTGGTTGATAATACCATAAGCGCCAACCAAAACAGCAGGTATTGCATACAGGTCCTTGAGGAAGGGAATAAAATATGTAAGTCCGCAGTAAACACAATACACAGAAAAAACATTAAATGATACCAGCCAGATGTTCCTGTTCTTAAGGGCCAGCATTACATTATCCATGGCAGCTTTGTTTCTGCTTACTTTTTCTCCGGCAGCATTGACAGCCTTTATCTCGTCCGGTTCAAGAAGGAAATAAGCGATGATGCCGATTACCATGGGTACTGCCGAGTAAAAAAGGATGGCGGCCTTCAGGCTGGCCGCATTGCTTCCTGACAGTGCGAAGACGCCCAGGGCGCCAAAGGCGATGACGGTGTCCACAAGTCCCCGCCCGGCTTCCATGATACCGAACATACGGCCCTGTTCTTCCTCTGAACCTAAAAGACGGACGGTCTTTAACATGGTGGGCCAGTAGAGCATGTCCGCACAGACGGCGAGGCCGCAGTTGATTAACAGAAAGAGCCAGTAGGGCGGGAAGGTAGAAAGGCCGATGCCCAGTAAGCCGATGCCCATAAGCGACATGGGAATCATGACCTTTTTAGACACCCGGTCCGTGAGATAGATAGAGATCAGGAAGCCGAAAGTGGAAATCAATCCGGCCACACTCATGGCCGTACCTATCTGTGTGTGGGAGAGTCCCATAAATTCCTGCATGGGAACATAAAACGCATCCTTTAAACACCCCAGCTTGTAGATGGTTCCGGCGCCCAGCACCAATGTTCCAAATGAAATCCACTTTTTTGATTGACGGTTGTCTGCAATTGTTTTCATTTTTTCATCTCCTGATTTTATTTTTCATTCTGCTAAGTTTGGTTGTTTCCGTACACACAGTATATGTGGTAAAATGAGTGAAGTCAAGTTATTTTGAGCTAAAATGGGTTAAATTGTGGAAAATACACGAAGACACATAAGCGATTTTGTGCTATTTTGCGGATAAAAGGGGTTGAATAGTGTGCTTGTATGTGTTATTATGAGTTAAAAGTGGTTAAGAGAAGTCAAAACAAGCTGACTGATGGGAAGAAAGGAGCGTATGCGGATGCTGGCGGAACAACGGTATCAAAAGATTATAAGCCTGATGCAGACGGACGGAAGCGTCAAGGTTGCGGATTTAAAAAAGAAGATGGGGGTTTCTCCTGAAACGGTCCGCAGGGATTTGGAGAATATGGAGGCCCAGGGGCTGATACGGCGTACAAGAGGAGGCGCTTTTCTGGCTGACAAGGAAGATTTGTCCGGGGAGAGGACCATCCAATATCAGAATTTTTCAGCCAGGGAAAGAGAGAATCTGGAAAACAAGGTGGAGATTGCAGAGTTTGCGGTCCGCTTCATTAAAGAAGGCCAGTCCATAGCCCTGGACTCAGGAACCACTGCTTATGAGCTGGCCCGCGTCATAAAGAGGACGTTCCATTCCCTGACCGTGGTTACTAATTCCATTGCCATCTTAAATGAGCTGGCCGATGCAAAGGGAATCACGCTCATTGCCACCGGCGGCGTATACCGCCCTGAGGAGATGGCGTTTGTGTCTGACATTGCAGGTATGATATTTTCCAAATTGAGTATTAACACATTTTTCCTGACCACCTGCGGTATTTCGGTAGACAGGGGAATCACCTACCAGCGCATGGATGAAATCATTGTGCAGGAAAAGATGATGGAAGCGTCAGACCAGACCATTGTTATTGCTGACAGCACCAAGCTGGGAGTGAATTCCCTGGTGAAGATGTGTGATATTAACCGGGTGGGGATGATTATTACTGATTCTGATGCAACAAAGGAGCAGATACAGCCGTTTGAACAGGCGGGTATTTCCGTTGAGAAACCGGAAAATTAAGGGGGATAAAGGATATGGAGAGAAATAAGGTAAGCGTATTGCTGGTATCCGTGGACGCGTTAAAACCGGAGTTTGTTTTTGAACAGGAACGTCTGGGAATCAGTCTTCCTAATATAAGTAAATATTTTGTGGAGAACGGTACATTTGCAGGCGGAGGCGTACAGAGTGTGTTTCCTACTTTTACGTATCCCTGTCATCAGAGCATCATAACGGGAACCAATCCGGCTACCCACGGTATATATAACAATGGTATTTTTGACCCCTTGGGTGAACATATGGGAGCGTGGCACTGGTTTGCCAGCAGAAAGGTGGAAAATCTGTGGGAGGCTGCCGGAAAACATGGATATCTGTCTGCCAGCGTGGCTTTTCCCACTTCCGTGGCTGCCGGAGGAGACTTCATTGCACCTGAATTCTGGTGGGACGGCACAGAGCTTGACAGCCGTTTTATTGATGCCATGTCCGTGCCCCAGGGCATGATTCTGGAGATGGAAAAGGACATTGGAAGGTATGCAGGAGGACTGGACCTGACGGAAGCAGGGGACAGGCAGAGATACCGGGCAGCTATGTGGGTATTGGACCATAAGATTGCGCCAAGGACTAAGGAACGTCCGTTCTTCATGTCCGCCTATTTTGCATCCTTTGATGAGATGGCCCACCAGTATGGTGTGTACAGTAAAGAGGCGGCTCATGCCATTGAGGCCATTGACAGGATGCTGGGGGATTTGGTTGAGAGGGTACATAGTATGACAGATGACAGGGCCGTTGTCTGTGTGGTATCCGACCATGGGACACTGGATAACCGGTACAATATCCGTCCCAATGTAAAGCTGAGGGAAGCAGGACTTATCACCACAGATGGAAACGGCAGGGTGACGGACTGGAGAGCCTGGTCCCAGCGCGCAGGGGGCATGTCCGAAATCCGGTTAAAAAATGGACAGGATGAGGACGCCGGAAAACGGCTGGCTCAGGTAATGAAAGAGCTGTCATCCGATCCGGCCTTTGGAATTCTGGAGGTGCTGGACCGGGAGCAGGCCATCGAGAGGGGAGGTTTCCCTCTGGCTGACTATGTGCTGGTTTCCCGGAAGGGCTATGAAATACGGGATGACGCAGAGGGGGATTACTGTACGGAAACACTGCACCAGAAAGCCCAGCACGGTTATTGCGAACGGTTTGAGGAGATGAGGGCGTCCTTCATGATTGAGGGATACGGGATAGAACGAAAATGCGACATAGGGTCCATGAAGCTGATTGACATAGCGCCCACACTGGCAGCCGTTATGGGATTTGAGATGCCGCAGGCGGAGGGAAGGAACCGGTTGAAGTGATGAAAACAGCAGAGGCAGTACTGGGGAATCTGGCCGGCCTGCTGTGGGGGAACTGGATGCTGTTTGTGCTGCTGGGGCTGGGAGTGTTTTACACCATAGCCACAGGCGGAATCCAGTTCAGGTCCATCCCCTGGATTATAAAGGAATTTTGTAGAAAAGATAAAACAGCAGAGGCATCCCGGGACCATAAGGGCACAGTATCATCCATTCAGGCGCTATATATGGCAATCGCCAGCTGTGTGGGCAGCGGAAATATCGTGGGTGTTGCCACTGCACTGATTGGAGGCGGTCCGGGGGCTCTGTTTTGGATGTGGGCAGCTGCATTTTTAGGCATGGCCACCAAGTATGCCGAGATTGTACTGGGACTGGTGTTCCGCCAGAAAGGTGCGGACGGAAGCTTTTACGGAGGACCCATGTATTATATTGAAAAGGGGCTCCATGCGCCGTTGCTTGGCGCGGCCGCGGCTGTGCTCCTGTTTTTCCAGAATGCAGGGGGGACTCTGATCCAGTCCAATACCATATCGGATGTGGCGTTCCAGGTATTTGGAATCCCGAAGGTGTGTACAGGGATATTAGTGGCGGCTGTCATGATTTTTATTATAGGCGGCGGACTTAAACGTCTGGCGGATACGGCCCAGAAAATCGTGCCGGTCATGGCATCGCTGTATATTGCGGGAGGTATCGTGGTGGTGCTCACTCATCTGGATTCCATTCTGCCCATGCTCCAAAGCATTTTACAGGAAGCATGTTCCATGAAAGCAGGCATGGGAGCTGCTGCGGGACTGACAATGAAGGAGGCCATGCGCTTCGGCGTGGCCAGGGGGCTGTATTCCAATGAAGCAGGCGAAGGGTCAGCGGCCGTTATTCATTCCGCGGCTCAGGTGGACCATCCGGCCAGGCAGGGCTTTTATGGCGTTGTGGAGGTGTTCGTGGATACCATGGTCATCTGCAGCACCACTGGTTTTTCCATCCTGGCAAGCGGAGTGCCTCTGGAAGGGGCAAGCGCGGCGTCTCTGGCAGCAGAGGCATTTGGAACTGTGTCCCCTCTTTTTAAGTATGTGGTTTCGGTCAGCCTGATATTGTTTGCATCCACCTCCATCATGAGCCAGTGGTATTTTGGGCATGTAAGCCTGATGTACATAAAGAGCCTGAAGGGGGACCGTTTTTACCGCATCCTGTTTCCGGTATTGATTTTGCTGGGAAGTCTGAGCACGGCCGGGATTGTGTGGTCGGTCCAGGACTGTATGCTGGGGCTTTTAATCATTCCCAATGTGCTGGCCCTTCTTAAGCTTTCACCGGTGGTGATGAAGCTGACAGCAGAATTTTTCAGGGAGAACCATAAGTAGCGCAGAGAATATAAACTTACAGACAGAAAGGAATTAATAGTATGGATACAAGAATAGAAGCATATATGAAACAGATACCGGTATTGGCGGAGGCTGCTGCCGGAAAAGAAGTGTTCTGGGTGAACGGCAGGGAGTGCCCGGAGAGCCGGCAGGGGGAAAAAGCAGTGTCTGAGGAGCAGATACAGGATGCGGCAAGGCGGCTGGAACGATTTGCGCCTTATCTGGCCGAGGTGTTTCCTGAGACGGCTGCATGTAATGGCATAATTGAATCGGAGCTGCGGGAAATCAAGGCCATGAGGCAGGAACTGAACCAGGAGTGGGGCGCCGGGATAGCCGGAAGACTGTTCCTTAAAATGGACAGCCATCTTCCTATATCCGGTTCTGTAAAGGCCAGGGGAGGTATCTACGAGGTGCTGAAACATGCGGAGGACCTGGCTTTTAAGGCAGGGCTGCTCACGGAGCAGGAGGATTACCGGAAACTGAACACCAGTGAGATGAGGGAGTTCTTTGGACGGTACAAGGTCCAGGTGGGATCCACCGGTAATCTGGGGCTCAGCATCGGTATCATGAGTGCCAAACTGGGCTTTCAGGTAACGGTACACATGTCGGCGGATGCCAAACAGTGGAAGAAGGATTTGCTGAGAAGCAAGGGGGTCACGGTTATTGAATATGAGTCCGACTACTGTGCGGCCGTGGAGGAAGGAAGAAAGAGTTCCGACCGGGACCCTATGAGTTATTTTGTGGATGATGAGAATTCTGTCAACCTGTTCCTGGGCTATGCGGTTGCGGGAGAGCGGCTGAAACGCCAGCTGGAGGAACAGGGAATCCAGGTGGACAGGCGGCATCCGTTATTTGTATATTTACCCTGCGGAATTGGCGGGGCGCCGGGCGGGGTGGCCTATGGACTGAAAGAAATATACGGCGACTGTGTTCACTGCTTTTTTATGGAGCCGACCCAGGCCTGCTGTATGCTGGTGGGAATGGCTACGGGAGAGCATGACAAGGTCAGCGTCAGGGACTTCGGTATCAGCGGAAAGACGGACGCAGACGGACTTGCCGTGGGAAGGCCGTCCGCATTTGTGGGAAAGGTGATTGAGAAACGGCTTGCAGGAATCTGCACCATCGAGGACAGAAAGCTGTATGAACTGATGCGCGCCCTCTTAAAGACAGAGGATATATTTATAGAACCATCTGCATGCGCATCCTTTGCGGCATTCCTCCACGCAGATGAAATGGATGGTTATATCAGGCAAAAGAATCTCAGTGACTGCATGGGGCAGGCTGTCCATATCGCCTGGGCAACCGGCGGCAGCATGGTCCCTCCGGAGACCGCGGCGGAGTATTTGAATATCGGTACACAATCTGTCCGCCTCTAAAGGAATGGTTCCAAGTATAAGTAATTGTGCGATCTATTGCTATTTGTAATGTTGTTTGCTATACTAAAAAATAAATGTGTATATGAACAATTGGCGGTCTGCCAGAAAACCCCAATCATGATTGCAAAAAATAAAAATAGATACACAGAGATTATATTTGGAACGGGCGGTTAAAACATGGAAAACGTGACGGAGCGCAATAACGGTTATATGCCTCAAAGGGCAAAGGGAGAATGTCCTGCAGCGATGGACGGGCTGAAGACGGGTATGCTATGCTGCCTGCTGGATGAGGATCTGACCTTTCAGTGGGGGAATTCCAGCTTTTTTGACAGCATTGGGTATACCAGGGAAAGCTTTTTCGGCTGTTTTCGTGATCTCCGGCAGTATTATGCGGATTACCCCGGTGTGTTTGCCTCTATCCGTCAGGAATTGGCGCAGGCTGCGGAGAAGAACTGTTCTGATATTGAGCTGCCCGTCCGCCTGCCCCTAAAAGAGGGAGGATATTCCTGGGCCTGTCTTTATGGGACCATGAAAGAAGAGGATGGAGCGGCCGGGCCCGTATTGCAGGCGGAATTTGCGCGGATGGACAGGATGATGGCTGAAAAAGAGGAGCAGGAGCGGCTCTACAGGCAGAAACTTCAGTATTTCCGCTTTATGATGGATGCCTACGAGGGTTATGTCTACATCAGCGACATGGATACCTATGAGCTGCTGTATGTGAATCAGTCCTCTTGTGACATATTGGGCGCGCCCGCTGCAAAGGTAGTGGGCCGCAAGTGCTACGAGGTGATCCAGGGGAGAACGTCCCCCTGCCCCTTTTGCACCAATGCCAGACTGACCGAGGATGAGTTTTATGAATGGGAATTCCAAAATCCAGTTTTGAAGCGGACCTTTTTAATCAAAAACCGTATTATCAACTGGGAGGGACACCGGGCGCGGCTTGAGCTGTCCCATGATATGTACAGTACAGAATATAAGCTGGCGAAAAAGGACCAGGAACGCGACGCGTTGATCCGCAGCGTTCCCGGCGGGCTGGTGCGGGTGGACGGACGGGATATGCGGACGGTCCTCTGGCACAGCGTGGGTTTTCTGGATTTGATCGGCTATACCGAAGAACAATTTTCTCAGGAACTGCAATCCCAATGGGATTATGTCCATCCGGACGATAGGGAGCGTATCGCTGCCTCCATGGGGCAGGCCAGGGAGACAGGCGAGTCCGCAGCTGCGGAGAGCCGTATTGTCACCCGGGATGGGACCGTGAAAATTTTGATAATGACGTACAGCTATGTAGACGGCAAGGACAGCTGGGATGGGGTTCCTTCCTAATTACAGCGTGGGTGTGGACGTGACGGAGGAGCGCACGGAACAGGCCCGGCAAAGACTGGCTCTGGAAGATGCCTGCAATGCGGCCCGGATTGCGGCTGACGCCAAGACAAACTTCCTTTCCTCCATGTCCCACGATATCCGCACGCCCATGAACGCGATTATCGGTATGTCGGTTATCGCAAAGGCAAATCTGCAATCCCCGGAAAAGATACAGGACTGCCTGAATAAAATTAATGTTTCCAGCCGCCATCTTTTAAACCTTATCAACGAAGTGCTGGATATGTCTAAAATTGAAAGCGGGAAGATTGATCTTGTATCGGAGACTGTGTCCCTGCCGGAGCTGATCGAGGATGTTATGGATGTGTTCAGGCCGCTGGCAGCACAAAAGCATCAGGAGCTGCAAATCAACGCCGACCATGTGCGCCATGAAACCGTGGTAACGGATCAAAACCGCCTGCAGCAGGTGCTTACCAACCTGCTGTCCAATGCAGTGAAATACACGCCCGACGGCGGATGTGTGGGGCTGCGGGTCCGGGAGATACCGTCTTTTGCCAAGGGCAGGGGACAATATGAGTTTATTGTCACTGACAACGGAATTGGGATGCCTGAAGATTTCATCCCCCATGTTTTTGAACCGTTTTCACGGGCAGAGGGGGTTCAGGCAAACCAGATACAGGGTACAGGGCTGGGAATGGCCATTACACAGAATATTGTGCGCATGATGAACGGTACCATTGAGGTTAAGAGTGTTCTGGGAGAGGGGAGCCAGTTTATTGTTGCTGTCTCCTTTGAACTGGGCTCACAGGCGGAGGAGGAAAACGCAGAGCTTTCCGGGCTTCCGGTACTGGTGGTGGACGATGACCAGATTATCTGTGAAAGCGCCGCTGAGATTCTGGATGAGCTGGGTATGCGAAGCAGCTGGGTGCTGTCGGGGAAGGAAGCGGTCTGCCGTGTTGTAGACGCCCATGAGGCAAAAGACGATTTTTTCTCTGTGATACTGGACTGGAAGATGCCGGAAATGGACGGCCTGGAAACACTGAAAGTGATACGAAGGAAGTTGGGCATGGATGTGCCCATCATTGTCATTTCAGCCTATGATTATTCTGAGATTGAGGAGGAGTTCCGGCTTGCGGGAGCAGATGCCTTTATCACCAAGCCTCTGTTCAGGTCCAAGGTGGCCCATACCTTCCACCAGTTCTGCCAGAGCGGACGTTCCGACGCTGTCGCCATTCCCATAGAGGAAGTACATACCAGCTTAGAGGGGAAACGGATTTTGCTGGTGGAGGACAATCCGCTTAACCGGGAAATCGCGGCCGAACTATTGAAGATGCATGGATTCCTCATTGATGAGGCTGAAAATGGCCGGATTGCTCTGGAAAAATTCCTGGCTTCGGAGCCGGGCGGATATGACTGCATCTTAATGGATATCCAGATGCCGGTGATGGACGGCTATCAGGCCGCTGAAGCCATCCGGGCGGTGAAAAGAAGTGATGCCAAAACCATCCCTGTACTGGCACTGACGGCCAACGCATTTGCCACGGATATTGGAAAGGCTCACAGCGCAGGGATGAACGACCATGTGGCCAAGCCCATTGAGGTTGAGCGGCTCATCGAAACCCTGCAAAAATGGCTTGGATAGTTTGTTTATAGCGGAACACATTTTCCGCAGGAAAAATCCAAAAGGCCAACTGCCTTGCTGCAGCACGGCAGGGGGCCTTCAATAGGAAATGGCGGGGATTTCTCCCCGCCATATATGGTGCAGCGGCATATTGTAATATGCCCCATCTATATCCTGAATATTATGCTGCGCAGACATTCACAGCCTGTAAGCCGCGGTTGCCATTGGTTATGTCAAAGGTTACGGACTGTCCGTCTTCTAATGACTTAAAGCCATCTGTAGCAATTCCGGAAAAGTGAACAAAAATGTCCTCGCCGTTTTCTTCATTCGTGATAAAACCAAATCCTTTTTGTGAGTTAAACCATTTTACTGTACCTTTGTTCATGAAAGATACCTCCTAATATTTTATTGTGATTTTAAATAAAATAAAAAAATCACATATTTTTGTAAACCATCATAGGAATAATGACTTACAAAAACATGTGAAATCAAAATCTTATAAAAAATACTTCTTTAGTATACTTTGCTTTTGGAGTATTGTCAAGGGGAAATTTTATTATTTTTGCGAAATTAAGCGAAAACTTATATTTACACGGCCTGTCGTTTGTTAAGGCTTGTGAATCATCAGCGGAAGACGTATTATAATTCAGAAGGGGAAGGGAGGAAAAAAGCAGTGGCTTAAATAAATGCAATGGATAAATCTGGTACGCCGGATGGCAAGTTAAATCAAGTATCAGACACATTGTTTTTGTATAATGAGTCATAGAGCGGTTGAAACGAGGTGAACAGACAGATGTACGAGTGGAAGAAACAGATTCAGATTATTGTTGATGAAATTGACCGGTGTATTAAAGGTTATAATGACGAAGCCTTGACCTTGCGTTTTCTTTCCCGCAGACTGGGGTATTCTGAATTTTATACGTCCAGGAAGTTTAAAGAAATATCCGGTATACAATTCAGGAATTATCTGCAGCTCAGGAAGCTGGCCTTTGCCTTAAAAGAGGTCAGGGACAGCCAGAGGAATCTTCTGGATATTGCCTTTGATTATGGTTTTTCATCACATGAGGCTTTTACCAGGGCTTTTAAGGAAACATACGGTGTAACGCCCAGTGAATATAGGAAAAATCCTAAGCCTGTGGTTCTGCGTACAAAGATAAGTGCGTTTGACCGCTACTTTTTCGGATTAGGAGAAATCGGTATGATTCAATCAGCAGATGGTGTTAAAATTTATTTTGTTACTATACCCGCTCACAAATTTTTGTATATCAAAAACCGTGAAAGCAACGGGTACTGGGATTTCTGGCAGAAGCAAAATCTCATTCCGGGACAGGACTATGAGACAGTCTGCGGCCTGTTAGACAGCATCAAGGGAAAACTGGATGACGAAGGCGGAAGCGAGGCTAACTGCGGAAGCGGCCAAATCATGGCTTATATGAATGATCCGGATGGCAGACTCTGCGGCTGGGGGATAATGCGCTCAGAATGCTGGGGAGTCCGGCTTCCTTCGGAATACAAGGGAGAAGTGCCTCCGCAGATGCTCATGGATGATATTCCCGAAGCTGAATATATTGTTTTTGAACACGGGCCATTTGATTATGAACAGGAAAACAGGAGTGTGGAGGAACGGATAGAAAATGCGATGGCAGCCTTTGATTATGCTGGTACAGGTTATTGCCTTGATACTTCTCCCGGCCGGCTCATGTATTTTTATTATAATCCGGAACAGTATTTTAAGTATATCAGGCCTGTAAAAAGGGTGTGATCAGGTTTCCGGTATTAACCTGGCGGGAAGAGGAATGAAAAACCGGCTGCAGTCAGCCGGCCGCGTCAGGAAGTAATACCCGGCGGCCGTCACGGCCGGTACAGTTTGTCCGGAAGGGGAGGCTGTACGGCCTTTTATGCGGTGAGGAAGTGCTAGGTTGTCTGCTGCTGACATGCAGAGCCTGTCATTTCCTCACCGTTTCCTCTCACCGCTATATAATTTGCCAGTGCGTCAATAAATGCCCCGTTGCGGGGTTTCTGGCTAAGTTCAAAATTGAAAATTTCGTTCAGCAGTTTTTTGTCTCCGTGCAGCCAAATCGTATTGATAAGGGTGCGGATATTCCGCTCCACACAGCCCACTGAGGTCTGGTAATGGACCGCTATATCCACATATAACCCCTTGGATATATAAGCGAGCAAAGTGGGGTCATGGATAGTCCGGGCGACGCCGTAGATTGTGTAACGAAACCCTACATAGGAGTTGTTTACACCGAGGCGCCGAAGCTGGTTACTAATTTCTCTTTCGTAGTTCATGTTAATCCCTCCTTGGTTTTTGTTACCTATGTTACGTTAAACGCAGAGGCGCGGATTGACAAGGGAGAACGGACGACAAAACTGATATAAATAAGTCGAAAAATGCGAATATACTGGCTTTCTGAATAGTTCCATATCATCTTTACAGCTGGGATGATCCGGCAGCTCTGAAATCTGCGTAAATGTTTTCACCAATGATACGCATGATTCCATAAAAATAACCCCCCGGTTTTTTGATGTATAAATCTGATCTACAATATAAAAACTAAAAAAGGATATTCTGTATCCTGAATGACATCAATGACAACTTGTAAACCGGACTGAAATGGAGGATTTTATGGAAAAGGAAATGCTGCTGACCAAATTTGAAACGTATTTGCGTGGCGAGGAAAAATCAGAATCAACCATAAGCAAATACCTTCATGATGTGGGGGAGCTGCTTGATTTTATGGGGCAGGAATGTCTCAGCAAAGAGTTGCTGATACAGTACCGGGGGTATCTCAGCCGGAAGTGCAGGGCCCGGACCGTAAACGGAAAACTTTCCGCAGTAAACACGTATCTAAAGTGTATGGGATTGGAGGCTCATAAGGTGAAATTCCTGAAGGTCCAAAAAAGAATGTACATGGATGAGAAGCGTGAGCTGACAGAACAGGACTGCAGACGGCTGCTGGAAACAGCCAGCCGTACGGGAAAATCCCAGTTATATTTCCTCATGCTTGTATTATATGGAACCGGCATACGAATCAGTGAGCTGCCGTTTGTGACTGTGGAGGCTGTTTACCAGGGGAATGCCGAAATAAATATGAAGGGAAAATACAGGGTGATTATTTTTCCGAAAAATCTGGTCAGACAGCTTAAGGAGTATTCAAAGGATGCCGGTATAAAGAGCGGATGTATTTTCAGGACAAAGAGCGGAAAATGTCTGGACAGAAGCAATATATGCCATTCCATGAAGAAAATATGCCGGGAGGCAGGAGTGGACCAGTCAAAGGTGTTTCCTCATAATTTCAGGCATCTGTTTGCAAAGAGCTTTTATGCCATCGAGAAAAATCTGGCACATCTGGCGGATATTCTGGGACATACCTCCATAGAGACAACAAGGATTTACGTGGCATCCAGCCTGAAACATTACGAGAAGGTAATGAACCGGATGAGAATTGCCAAGGACATAAAAATACCACAGAATAATCATTCTGTGGTATCATGCCGGCATTTTTACAAAACAAACATACAATCTCCTTGTATTTTATAATAAAAGGCGGACTGCGTCAATATACATATATTATTTTCCTCAAAGCAAACAAGACCGGGAAGGGAAAAAAATACCTGCCGGTTTCTTGGTGTGTCAAATTTGCCTCATTATTCCTCTGATTTTCCTATAAAATCCTTATCGAATGCTTTTTGATTCACCCCACAGACGGAGAAAGCACCACAGAATGATTATTCTGTGGTATTTTTATGTCCTTGGCAATTCTCATCCGGTTCATTACCTTCTCGTAATGTTTCAGGCTGGATGCCACGTAAATCCTTGTTGTCTCTATGGAGGTATGTCCCAGAATATCCGCCAGATGTGCCAGATTTTTCTCGATGGCATAAAAGCTCTTTGCAAACAGATGCCTGAAATTATGAGGAAACACCTTTGACTGGTCCACTCCTGCCTCCCGGCATATTTTCTTCATGGAATGGCATATATTGCTTCTGTCCAGACATTTTCCGCTCTTTGTCCTGAAAATACATCCGCTCTTTATACCGGCATCCTTTGAATACTCCTTAAGCTGTCTGACCAGATTTTTCGGAAAAATAATCACCCTGTATTTTCCCTTCATATTTATTTCGGCATTCCCCTGGTAAACAGCCTCCACAGTCACAAACGGCAGCTCACTGATTCGTATGCCGGTTCCATATAATACAAGCATGAGGAAATATAACTGGGATTTTCCCGTACGGCTGGCTGTTTCCAGCAGCCGTCTGCAGTCCTGTTCTGTCAGCTCACGCTTCTCATCCATGTACATTCTTTTTTGGACCTTCAGGAATTTCACCTTATGAGCCTCCAATCCCATACACTTTAGATACGTGTTTACTGCGGAAAGTTTTCCGTTTACGGTCCGGGCCCTGCACTTCCGGCTGAGATACCCCCGGTACTGTATCAGCAACTCTTTGCTGAGACATTCCTGCCCCATAAAATCAAGCAGCTCCCCCACATCATGAAGGTATTTGCTTATGGTTGATTCTGATTTTTCCTCGCCACGCAAATACGTTTCAAATTTGGTCAGCAGCATTTCCTTTTCCATAAAATCCTCCATTTCAGTCCGGTTTACAAGTTGTCATTGATGTCATTCAGGATACAGAATATCCTTTTTTAGTTTTTATATTGTAGATCAGATTTATACATCAAAAAACCGGGGGGTTATTTTTATGGAATCATGCGTATCATTGGTGAAAACATTTACGCAGATTTCAGAGCTGCCGGATCATCCCAGCTGTAAAGATGATATGGAACTATTCAGAAAGCCAGTATATTCGCATTTTTCGACTTATTTATATCAGTTTTGTCGTCCGTTCTCCCTTGTCAATCCGCGCCTCTGCGTTTAACGTAACATAGGTAACAAAAACCAAGGAGGGATTAACATGAACTACGAAAGAGAAATTAGTAACCAGCTTCGGCGCCTCGGTGTAAACAACTCCTATGTAGGGTTTCGTTACACAATCTACGGCGTCGCCCGGACTATCCATGACCCCACTTTGCTCGCTTATATATCCAAGGGGTTATATGTGGATATAGCGGTCCATTACCAGACCTCAGTGGGCTGTGTGGAGCGGAATATCCGCACCCTTATCAATACGATTTGGCTGCACGGAGACAAAAAACTGCTGAACGAAATTTTCAATTTTGAACTTAGCCAGAAACCCCGCAACGGGGCATTTATTGACGCACTGGCAAATTATATAGCGGTGAGAGGAAACGGTGAGGAAATGACAGGCTCTGCATGTCAGCAGCAGACAACCTAGCACTTCCTCACCGCATAAAAGGCCGTACAGCCTCCCCTTCCGGACAAACTGTACCGGCCGTGACGGCCGCCGGGTATTACTTCCTGACGCGGCCGGCTGACTGCAGCCGGTTTTTCATTCCTCTTCCCGCCAGGTTAATACCGGAAACCTGATCACACCCTTTTTACAGGCCTGATATACTTAAAATACTGTTCCGGATTATAATAAAAATACATGAGCCGGCCGGGAGAAGTATCAAGGCAATAACCTGTACCAGCATAATCAAAGGCTGCCATCGCATTTTCTATCCGTTCCTCCACACTCCTGTTTTCCTGTTCATAATCAAATGGCCCGTGTTCAAAAACAATATATTCAGCTTCGGGAATATCATCCATGAGCATCTGCGGAGGCACTTCTCCCTTGTATTCCGAAGGAAGCCGGACTCCCCAGCATTCTGAGCGCATTATCCCCCAGCCGCAGAGTCTGCCATCCGGATCATTCATATAAGCCATGATTTGGCCGCTTCCGCAGTTAGCCTCGCTTCCGCCTTCGTCATCCAGTTTTCCCTTGATGCTGTCTAACAGGCCGCAGACTGTCTCATAGTCCTGTCCCGGAATGAGATTTTGCTTCTGCCAGAAATCCCAGTACCCGTTGCTTTCACGGTTTTTGATATACAAAAATTTGTGAGCGGGTATAGTAACAAAATAAATTTTAACACCATCTGCTGATTGAATCATACCGATTTCTCCTAATCCGAAAAAGTAGCGGTCAAACGCACTTATCTTTGTACGCAGAACCACAGGCTTAGGATTTTTCCTATATTCACTGGGCGTTACACCGTATGTTTCCTTAAAAGCCCTGGTAAAAGCCTCATGTGATGAAAAACCATAATCAAAGGCAATATCCAGAAGATTCCTCTGGCTGTCCCTGACCTCTTTTAAGGCAAAGGCCAGCTTCCTGAGCTGCAGATAATTCCTGAATTGTATACCGGATATTTCTTTAAACTTCCTGGACGTATAAAATTCAGAATACCCCAGTCTGCGGGAAAGAAAACGCAAGGTCAAGGCTTCGTCATTATAACCTTTAATACACCGGTCAATTTCATCAACAATAATCTGAATCTGTTTCTTCCACTCGTACATCTGTCTGTTCACCTCGTTTCAACCGCTCTATGACTCATTATACAAAAACAATGTGTCTGATACTTGATTTAACTTGCCATCCGGCGTACCAGATTTATCCATTGCATTTATTTAAGCCACTGCTTTTTTCCTCCCTTCCCCTTCTGAATTATAATACGTCTTCCGCTGATGATTCACAAGCCTTAACAAACGACAGGCCGTGTAAATATAAGTTTTCGCTTAATTTCGCAAAAATAATAAAATTTCCCCTTGACAATACTCCAAAAGCAAAGTATACTAAAGAAGTATTTTTTATAAGATTTTGATTTCACATGTTTTTGTAAGTCATTATTCCTATGATGGTTTACAAAAATATGTGATTTTTTTATTTTATTTAAAATCACAATAAAATATTAGGAGGTATCTTTCATGAACAAAGGTACAGTAAAATGGTTTAACTCACAAAAAGGATTTGGTTTTATCACGAATGAAGAAAACGGCGAGGACATTTTTGTTCACTTTTCCGGAATTGCTACAGATGGCTTTAAGTCATTAGAAGACGGACAGTCCGTAACCTTTGACATAACCAATGGCAACCGCGGCTTACAGGCTGTGAATGTCTGCGCAGCATAATATTCAGGATATAGATGGGGCATATTACAATATGCCGCTGCACCATATATGGCGGGGAGAAATCCCCGCCATTTCCTATTGAAGGCCCCCTGCCGTGCTGCAGCAAGGCAGTTGGCCTTTTGGATTTTTCCTGCGGAAAATGTGTTCCGCTATAAACAAACTATCCAAGCCATTTTTGCAGGGTTTCGATGAGCCGCTCAACCTCAATGGGCTTGGCCACATGGTCGTTCATCCCTGCGCTGTGAGCCTTTCCAATATCCGTGGCAAATGCGTTGGCCGTCAGTGCCAGTACAGGGATGGTTTTGGCATCACTTCTTTTCACCGCCCGGATGGCTTCAGCGGCCTGATAGCCGTCCATCACCGGCATCTGGATATCCATTAAGATGCAGTCATATCCGCCCGGCTCCGAAGCCAGGAATTTTTCCAGAGCAATCCGGCCATTTTCAGCCTCATCAATGAGGAATCCATGCATCTTCAATAGTTCGGCCGCGATTTCCCGGTTAAGCGGATTGTCCTCCACCAGCAAAATCCGTTTCCCCTCTAAGCTGGTATGTACTTCCTCTATGGGAATGGCGACAGCGTCGGAACGTCCGCTCTGGCAGAACTGGTGGAAGGTATGGGCCACCTTGGACCTGAACAGAGGCTTGGTGATAAAGGCATCTGCTCCCGCAAGCCGGAACTCCTCCTCAATCTCAGAATAATCATAGGCTGAAATGACAATGATGGGCACATCCATGCCCAACTTCCTTCGTATCACTTTCAGTGTTTCCAGGCCGTCCATTTCCGGCATCTTCCAGTCCAGTATCACAGAGAAAAAATCGTCTTTTGCCTCATGGGCGTCTACAACACGGCAGACCGCTTCCTTCCCCGACAGCACCCAGCTGCTTCGCATACCCAGCTCATCCAGAATCTCAGCGGCGCTTTCACAGATAATCTGGTCATCGTCCACCACCAGTACCGGAAGCCCGGAAAGCTCTGCGTTTTCCTCCTCCGCCTGTGAGCCCAGTTCAAAGGAGACAGCAACAATAAACTGGCTCCCCTCTCCCAGAACACTCTTAACCTCAATGGTACCGTTCATCATGCGCACAATATTCTGTGTAATGGCCATTCCCAGCCCTGTACCCTGTATCTGGTTTGCCTGAACCCCCTCTGCCCGTGAAAACGGTTCAAAAACATGGGGGATGAAATCTTCAGGCATCCCAATTCCGTTGTCAGTGACAATAAACTCATATTGTCCCCTGCCCTTGGCAAAAGACGGTATCTCCCGGACCCGCAGCCCCACACATCCGCCGTCGGGCGTGTATTTCACTGCATTGGACAGCAGGTTGGTAAGCACCTGCTGCAGGCGGTTTTGATCCGTTACCACGGTTTCATGGCGCACATGGTCGGCGTTGATTTGCAGCTCCTGATGCTTTTGTGCTGCCAGCGGCCTGAACACATCCATAACATCCTCGATCAGCTCCGGCAGGGACACAGTCTCCGATACAAGATCAATCTTCCCGCTTTCAATTTTAGACATATCCAGCACTTCGTTGATAAGGTTTAAAAGATGGCGGCTGGAAACATTAATTTTATTCAGGCAGTCCTGTATCTTTTCCGGGGATTGCAGATTTGCCTTTGCGATAACCGACATACCGATAATCGCGTTCATGGGCGTGCGGATATCGTGGGACATGGAGGAAAGGAAGTTTGTCTTGGCGTCAGCCGCAATCCGGGCCGCATTGCAGGCATCTTCCAGAGCCAGTCTTTGCCGGGCCTGTTCCGTGCGCTCCTCCGTCACGTCCACACCCACGCTGTAATTAGGAAGGAACCCCATCCCAGCTGTCCTTGCCGTCTACATAGCTGTACGTCATTATCAAAATTTTCACGGTCCCATCCCGGGTGACAATACGGCTCTCCGCAGCTGCGGACTCGCCTGTCTCCCTGGCCTGCCCCATGGAGGCAGCGATACGCTCCCTATCGTCCGGATGGACATAATCCCATTGGGATTGCAGTTCCTGAGAAAATTGTTCTTCGGTATAGCCGATCAAATCCAGAAAACCCACGCTGTGCCAGAGGACCGTCCGCATATCCCGTCCGTCCACCCGCACCAGCCCGCCGGGAACGCTGCGGATCAACGCGTCGCGTTCCTGGTCCTTTTTCGCCAGCTTATATTCTGTACTGTACATATCATGGGACAGCTCAAGCCGCGCCCGGTGTCCCTCCCAGTTGATAATACGGTTTTTGATTAAAAAGGTCCGCTTCAAAACTGGATTTTGGAATTCCCATTCATAAAACTCATCCTCGGTCAGTCTGGCATTGGTGCAAAAGGGGCAGGGGGACGTTCTCCCCTGGATCACCTCGTAGCACTTGCGGCCCACTACCTTTGCAGCGGGCGCGCCCAATATGTCACAAGAGGACTGATTCACATACAGCAGCTCATAGGTATCCATGTCGCTGATGTAGACATAACCCTCGTAGGCATCCATCATAAAGCGGAAATACTGAAGTTTCTGCCTGTAGAGCCGCTCCTGCTCCTCTTTTTCAGCCATCATCCTGTCCATCCGCGCAAATTCCGCCTGCAATACGGGCCCGGCCGCTCCATCCTCTTCTTTCATGGTCCCATAAAGACAGGCCCAGGAATATCCTCCCTCTTTTAGGGGCAGGCGGACGGGCAGCTCAATATCAGAACAGTTCTTCTCCGCAGCCTGCGCCAATTCCTGACGGATAGAGGCAAACACACCGGGGTAATCCGCATAATACTGCCGGAGATCACGAAAACAGCCGAAAAAGCTTTCCCTGGTATACCCAATGCTGTCAAAAAAGCTGGAATTCCCCCACTGAAAGGTCAGATCCTCATCCAGCAGGCAGCATAGCATACCCGTCTTCAGCCCGTCCATCGCTGCAGGACATTCTCCCTTTGCCCTTTGAGGCATATAACCGTTATTGCGCTCCGTCACGTTTTCCATGTTTTAACCGCCCGTTCCAAATATAATCTCTGTGTATCTATTTTTATTTTTTGCAATCATGATTGGGGTTTTCTGGCAGACCGCCAATTGTTCATATACACATTTATTTTTTAGTATAGCAAACAACATTACAAATAGCAATAGATCGCACAATTACTTATACTTGGAACCATTCCTTTAGAGGCGGACAGATTGTGTACCGATATTCAAATACTCCGCCGCGGTCTCCGGAGGGACCATGCTGCCGCCGGTTGCCCAGGCGATATGGACAGCCTGCCCCATGCAGTCACTGAGATTCTTTTGCCTGATATAACCATCCATTTCATCTGCGTGGAGGAATGCCGCAAAGGATGCGCATGCAGATGGTTCTATAAATATATCCTCTGTCTTTAAGAGGGCGCGCATCAGTTCATACAGCTTTCTGTCCTCGATGGTGCAGATTCCTGCAAGCCGTTTCTCAATCACCTTTCCCACAAATGCGGACGGCCTTCCCACGGCAAGTCCGTCTGCGTCCGTCTTTCCGCTGATACCGAAGTCCCTGACGCTGACCTTGTCATGCTCTCCCGTAGCCATTCCCACCAGCATACAGCAGGCCTGGGTCGGCTCCATAAAAAAGCAGTGAACACAGTCGCCGTATATTTCTTTCAGTCCATAGGCCACCCCGCCCGGCGCCCCGCCAATTCCGCAGGGTAAATATACAAATAACGGATGCCGCCTGTCCACCTGGATTCCCTGTTCCTCCAGCTGGCGTTTCAGCCGCTCTCCCGCAACCGCATAGCCCAGGAACAGGTTGACAGAATTCTCATCATCCACAAAATAACTCATAGGGTCCCGGTCGGAACTCTTTCTTCCTTCCTCCACGGCCGCACAGTAGTCGGACTCATATTCAATAACCGTGACCCCCTTGCTTCTCAGCAAATCCTTCTTCCACTGTTTGGCATCCGCCGACATGTGTACCGTTACCTGAAAGCCCAGTTTGGCACTCATGATACCGATGCTGAGCCCCAGATTACCGGTGGATCCCACCTGGACCTTGTACCGTCCAAAGAACTCCCTCATCTCACTGGTGTTCAGTTTCCGGTAATCCTCCTGCTCCGTGAGCAGCCCTGCCTTAAAAGCCAGGTCCTCCGCATGTTTCAGCACCTCGTAGATACCTCCCCTGGCCTTTACAGAACCGGATATAGGAAGATGGCTGTCCATTTTAAGGAACAGTCTTCCGGCTATCCCGGCGCCCCACTCCTGGTTCAGTTCCTGCCTCATGGCCTTGATTTCCCGCAGCTCCGATTCAATTATGCCATTACATGCAGCCGTCTCAGGAAACACCTCGGCCAGATAAGGCGCAAATCGTTCCAGCCGCCTTGCCGCATCCTGTATCTGCTCCTCAGACACTGCTTTTTCCCCCTGCCGGCTCTCCGGGCACTCCCTGCCGTTCACCCAGAACACTTCTTTTCCGGCAGCAGCCTCCGCCAATACCGGTATCTGTTTCATATATGCTTCTATTCTTGTATCCATACTATTAATTCCTTTCTGTCTGTAAGTTTATATTCTCTGCGCTACTTATGGTTCTCCCTGAAAAATTCTGCTGTCAGCTTCATCACCACCGGTGAAAGCTTAAGAAGGGCCAGCACATTGGGAATGATTAAAAGCCCCAGCATACAGTCCTGGACCGACCACACAATCCCGGCCGTGCTCAGACTTCCCAGCAAAATCAATACCGGAAACAGGATGCGGTAAAAACGGTCCCCCTTCAGGCTCTTTATGTACATCAGGCTTACATGCCCAAAATACCACTGGCTCATGATGGAGGTGGATGCAAACAATATCAGGCTGACCGAAACCACATACTTAAAAAGAGGGGACACAGTTCCAAATGCCTCTGCTGCCAGAGACGCCGCGCTTGCCCCTTCCAGAGGCACTCCGCTTGCCAGGATGGAAAAACCAGTGGTGCTGCAGATGACCATGGTATCCACGAACACCTCCACAACGCCATAAAAGCCCTGCCTGGCCGGATGGTCCACCTGAGCCGCGGAATGAATAACGGCCGCTGACCCTTCGCCTGCTTCATTGGAATACAGCCCCCTGGCCACGCCGAAGCGCATGGCCTCCTTCATTGTCAGTCCCGCAGCAGCTCCCATGCCTGCTTTCATGGAACATGCTTCCTGTAAAATGCTTTGGAGCATGGGCAGAATGGAATCCAGATGAGTGAGCACCACCACGATACCTCCCGCAATATACAGCGATGCCATGACCGGCACGATTTTCTGGGCCGTATCCGCCAGACGTTTAAGTCCGCCGCCTATAATAAAAATCATGACAGCCGCCACTAATATCCCTGTACACACCTTCGGGATTCCAAATACCTGGAACGCCACATCCGATATGGTATTGGACTGGATCAGAGTCCCCCCTGCATTCTGGAAAAACAGGAGCACAGCCGCGGCCGCGCCAAGCAACGGCGCATGGAGCCCCTTTTCAATATAATACATGGGTCCTCCGTAAAAGCTTCCGTCCGCACCTTTCTGGCGGAACACCAGTCCCAGTACAATCTCGGCATACTTGGTGGCCATGCCTAAAAATGCAGCTGCCCACATCCAAAACAGAGCCCCCGGACCGCCTCCAATCAGTGCAGTGGCAACACCCACGATATTTCCGCTGCCCACACAGCTGGCGATTGCCATATATAGCGCCTGAATGGATGATACTGTGCCCTTATGGTCCCGGGATGCCTCTGCTGTTTTATCTTTTCTACAAAATTCCTTTATAATCCAGGGGATGGACCTGAACTGGATTCCGCCTGTGGCTATGGTGTAAAACACTCCCAGCCCCAGCAGCACAAACAGCATCCAGTTCCCCCACAGCAGGCCGGCCAGATTCCCCAGTACTGCCTCTGCTGTTTTCATCACTTCAACCGGTTCCTTCCCTCCGCCTGCGGCATCTCAAATCCCATAACGGCTGCCAGTGTGGGCGCTATGTCAATCAGCTTCATGGACCCTATGTCGCATTTTCGTTCTATCCCGTATCCCTCAATCATGAAGGACGCCCTCATCTCCTCAAACCGTTCGCAATAACCGTGCTGGGCTTTCTGGTGCAGTGTTTCCGTACAGTAATCCCCCTCTGCGTCATCCCGTATTTCATAGCCCTTCCGGGAAACCAGCACATAGTCAGCCAGAGGGAAACCTCCCCTCTCGATGGCCTGCTCCCGGTCCAGCACCTCCAGAATTCCAAAGGCCGGATCGGATGACAGCTCTTTCATTACCTGAGCCAGCCGTTTTCCGGCGTCCTCATCCTGTCCATTTTTTAACCGGATTTCGGACATGCCCCCTGCGCGCTGGGACCAGGCTCTCCAGTCCGTCACCCTGCCGTTTCCATCTGTGGTGATAAGTCCTGCTTCCCTCAGCTTTACATTGGGACGGATATTGTACCGGTTATCCAGTGTCCCATGGTCGGATACCACACAGACAACGGCCCTGTCATCTGTCATACTATGTACCCTCTCAACCAAATCCCCCAGCATCCTGTCAATGGCCTCAATGGCATGAGCCGCCTCTTTACTGTACACACCATACTGGTGGGCCATCTCATCAAAGGATGCAAAATAGGCGGACATGAAGAACGGACGTTCCTTAGTCCTTGGCGCAATCTTATGGTCCAATACCCACATAGCTGCCCGGTATCTCTGCCTGTCCCCTGCTTCCGTCAGGTCCAGTCCTCCTGCATACCTTCCAATGTCCTTTTCCATCTCCAGAATCATGCCCTGGGGCACGGACATGGCATCAATAAAACGGCTGTCAAGCTCTGTGCCGTCCCACCAGAATTCAGGTGCAATGAAGTCTCCTCCGGCAGCCACGGAAGTGGGAAAAGCCACGCTGGCAGACAGATATCCATGTTTTCCGGCAGCCTCCCACAGATTTTCCACCTTTCTGCTGGCAAACCAGTGCCACGCTCCCATATGTTCACCCAAGGGGTCAAAAATACCATTGTTATATATACCGTGGGTAGCCGGATTGGTTCCCGTTATGATGCTCTGATGACAGGGATACGTAAAAGTAGGAAACACACTCTGTACGCCTCCGCCTGCAAATGTACCGTTCTCCACAAAATATTTACTTATATTAGGAAGACTGATTCCCAGACGTTCCTGTTCAAAAACAAACTCCGGTTTTAACGCGTCCACGGATACCAGCAATACGCTTACCTTATTTCTCTCCATATCCTTTATCCCCCTTAATTTTCCGGTTTCTCAACGGAAATACCCGCCTGTTCAAACGGCTGTATCTGCTCCTTTGTTGCATCAGAATCAGTAATAATCATCCCCACCCGGTTAATATCACACATCTTCACCAGGGAATTCACTCCCAGCTTGGTGCTGTCAGCAATAACAATGGTCTGGTCTGACGCTTCCATCATCTTTTCCTGCACAATGATTTCATCCATGCGCTGGTAGGTGATTCCCCTGTCTACCGAAATACCGCAGGTGGTCAGGAAAAATGTGTTAATACTCAATTTGGAAAATATCATACCTGCAATGTCAGACACAAACGCCATCTCCTCAGGGCGGTATACGCCGCCGGTGGCAATGAGCGTGATTCCCTTTGCATCGGCCAGCTCATTTAAGATGGCAATGGAATTAGTAACCACGGTCAGGGAATGGAACGTCCTCTTTATGACGCGGGCCAGCTCATAAGCAGTGGTTCCTGAGTCCAGGGCTATGGACTGGCCTTCTTTAATGAAGCGGACCGCAAACTCTGCAATCTCCACCTTGTTTTCCAGATTCTCTCTTTCCCTGGCTGAAAAATTCTGATATTGGATGGTCCTCTCCCCGGACAAATCTTCCTTGTCAGCCAGAAAAGCGCCTCCTCTTGTACGCCGTATCAGCCCCTGGGCCTCCATATTCTCCAAATCCCTGCGGACCGTTTCAGGAGAAACCCCCATCTTCTTTTTTAAATCCGCAACCTTGACGCTTCCGTCCGTCTGCATCAGGCTTATAATCTTTTGATACCGTTGTTCCGCCAGCATCCGCATACGCTCCTTTCTTCCCATCAGTCAGCTTGTTTTGACTTCTCTTAACCACTTTTAACTCATAATAACACATACAAGCACACTATTCAACCCCTTTTATCCGCAAAATAGCACAAAATCGCTTATGTGTCTTCGTGTATTTTCCACAATTTAACCCATTTTAGCTCAAAATAACTTGACTTCACTCATTTTACCACATATACTGTGTGTACGGAAACAACCAAACTTAGCAGAATGAAAAATAAAATCAGGAGATGAAAAAATGAAAACAATTGCAGACAACCGTCAATCAAAAAAGTGGATTTCATTTGGAACATTGGTGCTGGGCGCCGGAACCATCTACAAGCTGGGGTGTTTAAAGGATGCGTTTTATGTTCCCATGCAGGAATTTATGGGACTCTCCCACACACAGATAGGTACGGCCATGAGTGTGGCCGGATTGATTTCCACTTTCGGCTTCCTGATCTCTATCTATCTCACGGACCGGGTGTCTAAAAAGGTCATGATTCCCATGTCGCTTATGGGCATCGGCTTACTGGGCATCGGCCTTTCTACCTTCCCGCCCTACTGGCTCTTTCTGTTAATCAACTGCGGCCTCGCCGTCTGTGCGGACATGCTCTACTGGCCCACCATGTTAAAGACCGTCCGTCTTTTAGGTTCAGAGGAAGAACAGGGCCGTATGTTCGGTATCATGGAAGCCGGGCGGGGACTTGTGGACACCGTCATCGCCTTTGGCGCCCTGGGCGTCTTCGCACTGTCAGGAAGCAATGCGGCCAGCCTGAAGGCCGCCATCCTTTTTTACTCGGCAGTACCCATGGTAATCGGCATCATCGCTTATTTCCTTCTTGAACCGGACGAGATAAAGGCTGTCAATGCTGCCGGAGAAAAAGTAAGCAGAAACAAAGCTGCCATGGATAATGTAATGCTGGCCCTTAAGAACAGGAACATCTGGCTGGTATCATTTAATGTTTTTTCTGTGTATTGTGTTTACTGCGGACTTACATATTTTATTCCCTTCCTCAAGGACCTGTATGCAATACCTGCTGTTTTGGTTGGCGCTTATGGTATTATCAACCAATATGCCCTGAAAATGCTGGGCGGTCCTGTGGGCGGCTACCTGACCGATAAGGTATTCCATTCCGCCACAAAATATCTGCGCGTTGTATTTGTTATTACGGGAACAGCCCTGGCTGTCTTTGCGTTCCTGCCCCACAGCCATATGAACGTATATTTCGGCATGCTCATGACCCTCAGCATCGGCGCCTGTGTATTCAGCATGCGCGCCATCTTCTTTGCTCCCATGGACGAGATTCATGTTCCCAGGGAAATAACAGGCTCTGCCATGTCGCTTGGTTCCTTCATCGGTTATCTGCCCGGCGCGTTCCTCTACTCCATCTATGGGAGTATCCTGGACCACAATCCCGGCATCAGCGGCTACCGCATTGTATTCCTTATCATGGCCGTATTCGCCGGTGCCGGATTCCTGCTGAGCAGTTACATATTAAGTGTGATTGGAAAGGATAAGGCCATCAATAATTAATTCCTTTAACGGCCAGCACTCCACCGGATACCCCGAATACAATGTTCGGGGTTCCCTCGTTTTTAAGGACAAACCCGGCCATGCTGGGTGTAAGCGTTTCCTCTTCTGCTGCCTCCACTGCCGCCGACAATTCCGGTGTGAATATGCGGTCTGTGCCCAAAGCAGCCAGCTCTTCCGGCGAACCTGCCGACACGCCTCCGTCCTTAAAGCCCACAAACAGAGGATAGGAGGCCAGGGAAGCCAATGCATCCATATCCCGGTCCGCAACAGCTGCTTTTACCTTTTTGGCAAACGCGGTTGCCGCTTCCTCCGGCACCATGAAATTGTCCGTATAGGCTGTTTTGTTAATCCCCTCCCCTGTCCGGCCTATCTCAAACTCCAGTTTCCCATAAGCTCCGGGGGCAATCTCATATTTATCAAACACAATAACCGGATTTCCGTTTTCATTCATGTAAAACGCGGTTTTATCCGTAATTCCTGTAAATCCGCCCTCTGAGCCGGACCAGAAGGCAATACCGTCTTTCTTCTTTCTATCTTCCATCTGGCGGAGTATGCTTTCATTGGCAATCCGGACATAGTCACGGCCCAGGACATCTGCCAGCGTAACCATCTTATAATCCTTCAAATCAATGTTATAGTATCTTGTTTCACTGCCGGCCGCGGACCAGTTCTCAGTTCCCTGCACTGCAAAGGAAAGATACCTTTCTGTCTGGGCCTTAATTTCATATCCCACATGGATTTTAATATCGTGCGCTTCCCACTCCTCCTCTGTTCCTCCTGTTTCCATGAATGCCTTCTTATATTCCCTGGCGCGTTCCGCTGCCTCTTCAGCGTACCGGCTGCACAAGTCGTATATTTCCTGATTCAGAGCAGCGTCCAGCCCATTTGTATCCTTTGCTATCATCTCCACGCTGGGGATTTCCACAGATATCTTCCAGTCCCCCTCATCCTTCTCATAAGACCTGAAGGTAAGAATCCGCGCTGCGGCTCCTATGACAGGAAGCCCTGCCGCCATATCAGCAAAGGCTGTATTTGTGTTTAACGCCGTAGTAAATACCAGCACAAGGGCTGCTGCCGTACCGGCACATACCCCCCATATCCTGTTTCTTCTATATATCTTGTTTCTTCTGTATATCCTGTTTCTTCTGTATATTCCGGCCACTGGTATTTTTTGCTCCTGACTCTTCCGCTTTTCCTCTGACCGGACAATGGCTGCCCTGACCCGTCCGGACAGTTCCTGGGGAATCGGTATCTCCTCATACTTTTTTCTTGCATCTTCTATCTGTCTCATAAATCCGCCTCCTGTATATTCTGTTTTAACAGTCTCAAACCACGGTATAATTTCGCCTTGACCGTATTCAGATTGGTCCTGGTTACGTAAGCTATTTCCTTCAGCGTCAGCTCCTCGAAATAGCGGAGCTTTATGATGGTCTGCACATCCTCCTCCAGCCGGTTTAACTGCTCATACACATCTTCTTCCCGGTTGTATCCTTCCTCATAATACGGTATCTCCTGCCCTATCCCATCCTCTGCGGGTATCTCCATCTTCTGCTTCCTGATCAGCAGCAGGCTCTCATTTACAAGAATACGGTAAAACCACGTCCTTACGGCATTTTCATTTCTGATGGCCTCATAGTGGTCCAATGCCTTGCAGACAGCGTTCTGGACAATATCCATGGCATCTTCCTGGTTATGGACATAGCTGTAGGCCAGTCTGTAAAATTTCTCCTGATTGCTGACTATATAGTCCACAATTCTGTTATATAAATCTTCATTCATGGGGTTTGCATCCCTCCTTGCGGTGTAGTTTCCCGGTATATCATAACGGTACATCATAGCGGGTGTATCTTTGTTTCTGATATATAGATTCTGACTTCGTTCCAAAAGTTGCATATGATTATGTTTTTTAACCATAAAATATAATCAGGGCAGGAATCGGATGTTTTACCGATTCCCGCCCCGCCTGGCAGCTGTCATTTACTGTCCTTTTCCTTTTATATGCTTCCTCCCCGGATTGCTGCCATACGTTCCGAGGCCGTCCGCTTCATTGGTTTTACCGAGTACAGGCAGACTGCCCCAGTCAGTATGTCCGCCAGCGGCTGTGCCAGATAAATTCCCGTAACGCCCATTATTTTGGGCAAAATCAGTATGAATGGGACATAAAACAGTCCCTGGCGGATAACGGACAAAAATAAACCATATCTGGAAGAACCAATGGTCTGAAATGTAATTGTCATCATGTAGCACAGTCCAAAGGCCGGATAAAGGGCCACCTGGGAAATCAAAAGCCTGGCCCCGTAATCAATGACGGCCGGATTCCTGTTAAACAGCATAATCAATGGCCTGGCCAGAAGAATATAGATTCCCGCCACCAGCACGGTAAGAATCAGGGATGTCCGTAATGCAAAGCGAACGGACTCATGAAACCGTTCCTCCTTGTTGGCGCCAAAGGAATAGGAAGCAACCGGCTGATATCCCTGCATGAACCCCATGACTACATAGCATCCAATCAGCACAAGGCGCTGGACCACACCGTATGCAGCTATAATAAGGTCTGCGTCTGTCATGGATTTTGCCGCTATATTGGTAAGGGATGTTGCCGCAGCAAGGCAGATCTGTATAACGGCTGTAGGTATACCAATGAGCGTGACGGACTTGATGAAAGACCACCGGGGTTTAAAATACTCCCTCTTTATTTTTATGATGGAACGTCCAGACAGATAGAACCAGCCAAGGATAAAAAATGTGACAAACTGTGAGACTGTTGTGGCAAGGGAAGCCCCCTCCACTCCCATTGCCAATCCCCAGTCAAACATAAAAACAGGGTCCAGCACCACATTAAGAGCAGCACCTGCCACAACAGCGATGGATGAGATTTTTACAGATGATTCCGCCCTGGCCGCGCAGTTCATACTCTGGGCCGGAAGATTGGCAAGGGCCGCCACAAACATCCAGAATGCGTAATCCCCGGCCTGGGGCAGCACCGCCTCGGAAGCCCCGAAGGCCCGCAGTAAGGGCTCCATGAAAAGGATGCCTGCAGCGCATAGAAAGATTCCAATGAATACAGATAACCCAACTACCGATGTGATTGTCCTGTTTGCCTCCTTCTTATGGCCTGCTCCCAGCTGTCTGCCTGCCAGAACCGCTGCGCCTGCCGCAAAAATATTTTCCACCGAAACCATAATGAGCAGAAGCGGCAAAGTAACTCCTACAGCGGCAAGGGCTATATCCGAACCCAGCATTCCGATATAAGCTGTATCCACAATATTGTAGACGGCCTTTGCCAGCAGGGCCAGGGTGGCCGGAACTGCCAGTCTGGTAATGGCCCTGGAGGGCTTCATATCACCCAGTACGGATTCCTGCCCTGTGTTTTCCTTCTTCATATCCCCACATCCTTTCGCTCCGCCGCACGCTCCACCACACCATAGAGCAGCACATCCAAGGCTCTCCTGCAATCCTCTTCATGTGTGCTAAAATCAATCTCCCGCTCCCCGGATGTCTGATATTTCGCATTGACATAATCCTGAAACTGCAGGAATATATCCACCACCGTCTCCCGCGACACCCCAGCCCTGAGCTTAAGGGGCTCCAGTATCCGGTTCAATATGGAGATATTAAGTTTGTCAAACCCGGACTTGCTCTGTCTGACAGCTGATTCCAGATGGGCCGGCGGCATGATGACTGCCTCGCAGAAAATTCTGCGGTACAAGGGAAATAACTGAAAAAATTCAAACCTGGCATCAAAATAAAGCTGCAGCTGTCTGTGGACAGTTTCCCCTTCCAATATAAGCTTCTTTCCCAGATATTCCGTCAAAGCCCGGAAGCACTCATCCACACAGGCCAGATACAGCTCATCCTTGGTCTGGAAATAGTGGTAAATGATTCCCTTGGACACGCCCTCGCAGCTGCATATATTATTAACGGAACTGGCTCCATATCCCTGTTCCGCGAATTCCTTCAGTGCGCTCTCCATAATCCGGCGCTTTGTCTGTTGATTTTTCTCTTCCCGCTTCATGAACATTCCTCCTTAAATTATTGACCACCCGGTCTATTTACGATAAGAATACCATAAACAGACCGTGTGGTCAATAATTTAAATCTGAAATATTTATAATCTTTGTATCCGGGTTCTGCATCGTTACAGTATCCCCTTAAGGATACAGAACATCCTCATAAAAGAAAACCTGCCGTTTCCCATTCTTCTTAGCAGCATACATTGCCTTATCAGCCGCTGAAAACAGTTCCAAAAAGGTATTTCCATCAGCAGGAGCAAGCGCAACCCCGATGCTGACACTCAGGGGCGGAACACCCGTTTCCAAACAGGATTCCAAATGCTTTTGTAGAAGCTCCGCCTTTTTTTGAGCCGTCCTGCGGCTGTTGATATCCGATACAAAGACCGTCAGCTCATCACCGCCAACTCTTCCCAGGACGTCACCCTCGCGGAAGGTCCTCCGCATGCAGTCACCGATAAAGCGAAGCGCCATATCACCTGCGACGTGGCCATACATGTCATTGATATGTTTAAAACCATCCGCATCAATGATGAACAGCATGCCTCTCCCTTTTTCCATCAGCCGCTCTGCTATCTGTTTTTCTGCCGCTGCCTTATTAAGAAGCCCTGTCAGTCCATCTGTCTCAGACATTCTCAATAACCGTTCCTCACTGCGCATGTATTCATCAATATCAGTAATCTTTCCAATAATAGAATCCAATACTCCATTTTCATGAAGATACTGATATTGTATCATACACCAAAAATACTCGTCCGTATCAGGACGCATCAGCCGTACCCGGATTTCACCTGAGGGAGCATCTGCCTGTCCGTCAAGCATCCGCCTCACTACTATCTGGTCACCAGCATAGACATAAATCAGATTCAGCTGCCCCGGTCCGTTCCCCTTCTGCATTAAATCATGGACACGGAACAATTTAACAGAGTTTGAGGTAAACCGGATGATGTCGCGCCTACAGTCATAATCAAACAGCACTGTATCCGAAAAACGTTCCAGAAGGAGGTAACGCTGTTCCTCAAAAGAAAACCTGCGCTGCATTTTCCTAACAAACAGGATAATGATCGCGGATGCAAGGATAACCGCAGTAATCAGGACTGCGATGCTGGCCGCTGTGCTATACACGATATGCTGGGAATGGGCAAACGCCCTGTCAGCCTTCAGACAGACAACCAGATGCCAGTCATTGTATTTTAGCCCTGTCATTGCAATGTAGTATGGGTTTCCGTCAAAGATGCCGATACGGATGCTCTTTGCCTGCTTATCATCTGAGGCAAAAGCGGCACGCAGCTCATCCATGGTCTCCTCTTTGATGCCCCAGGTCCGCATCATGTCCAGCAGACGCCCAGTGTCCGCGTTTCCCTCCTCCATACGGACCGGGAATATCCTGCTGTCACTGTCTGTCAGGAAAACGGCGGCAATCTCTCCCTGGGACGGGTTATACAGCTCGGTGGAAACCAGAGTTTCTGCATTGATGACTCCGCGCACAGCACCTATAAACTTCCCATCCTTACTCACAGGCACACCAATACCGATACAGTATACGTTACCCATCCGTTCAGAGAAGGTGATTTCAGACACTACCGTTTCCCCGCGCATCAGCCTTGCCAGCGTGTCGGATGCCTCCGGCCGCGCAGTACCATCCGCTATCTGTTCCTTATAGTCCTCATAGCTGTAAAACGAGTAGGTGACCTCCTGGCTGTCCTCATTGAGTGCCAATAAATATGTACTGATGAAGGCAGGGCTGTTATCCCTCCCGAACAGAACTGCCATGGAATCCAATGTGCTGGTGATTCCGGCAATTTCCAGGAGCGTGCTCTCCCTCTGGCCATCCGTATAGGCGTTGAGAGTCTCCTCTACCATACTTCTGAATTCCTGTTGGGTCTGGCCCCGGTTCATAATCAGTACACCGGTGATACAAACACCTAAAAAAACAGCACACGACAGAATGATAAGCAGATAGGGATGGGGCCGCCGGTGCCCGGGCCCCCCATCCCCCGGTTCCCGGCAGGCTGTTTTCCTTTCCTTCACAGGCGCAAGTGAGTCCGGGAGAGGATACCTGCCGTCACCATCCTCTAACATCCGGAACAACTGCATGGGCGGCATTGGCTTTGAAAAGAAAAAACCCTGCACCGCTGTGCAGCCCAACCGGAGCAGACAGAGACACTGTTCCTGCGTTTCAACCCCCTCGCACAGCACCTGTACATGGAGCCGCTGGGCTATGTTAATGATATTAGGCATCAATGCCTCGTTACGTTCCCTCATGGATGGGCTGTCTGAGAGGAATGCACGGTCCATCTTCAGGCAGTCAAAGTTCAGCTCCCGCCAGACTCCTATTCCTGCGTAAGCGGAACCAAAATCATCAATGGTCACCTTATGGCCATAAGCGCGGAGCTGGTCAATCAGCTGCTTGGCACCGGAGAATTCCTCCAGCAGGATGGCCTCTGTCAGTTCAAACTCCACAAGCCCAGGCGGCACATGATACTCCTCCCCAATAGCATGAAGCTTATCCGCTGCTGCGGGGTCCCGGATATGCAGATGGGACAGGTTTACCGAGATAGGGACCACGGGCAATCCATTCCTGATTCTATCAGCCAGGAACACGCAGACCTGCCGGCAGATATACCGGTCCAGTTCCATAACCGCCCCGCTGTTTTCCATTGCTTCCAGGAACGTATCAGGAAAAATGAGACTTCCGTCTTTTCCCATACGTCTCGCCAGCGCCTCAGCCCCTATGATTTCACCGCTGAGCAGATTCACCTTGGGCTGGAGATAAAAACAAAACCGGTTTTCCTGCATGGCACGATAGGTTTCGCTTTCCGCCTCATACAGCGCGGCAGTCCGTTTCCGCATGGCATCATCATACAGCACTGTGTTGGTGGAAAGGCACTTTTTGGCTGTCTTGCGCGCCGTGTTGGCGTTGTCAATCGCCTCGGTTAAATCATCGTCCACCCGGCATATGCCGCAGGCGGCTTTCAGGCTGCAGGCAGGATGCCGCCTGCGCCACCCGTCAAGAAATGCCTGGATTTTCACATCGCTGCCGCCCATGACATCCCGGATATCTGTTTCATCATCCAAAAAGAACAGCCCAAGAAATAAATCCGCAAAGGGCCTTTGGCACAGACGCATATTCGGCCACCCTGTAAGTATATCCCCCAAACGCCCAAGCAGTTCATCACCTGCCTCCGCACCGTAAAAATGATTTACCGTGTGGAAGTTAGTGATATCCGCTACCATCACATAAAATGTCCCTCCATCAAAATCCCCATGGATGATTTGGCCTGCCTGCCGAATAAAATCCTCATTTGGCTTCATATGTAACCCTCCCCTGCAAAATGAAACAGCAATCAGCGGCAGCCTTGCAGCTCAGACTTACTGCTGTTGCGGACCCAGGAGCTGTTCAAACGCCTCTGCCTGCATCGGGCGGTAATAGTAATAGCCCTGGGCAATATGACAGCCGATATCCTGAAGCACGTTTACCTGCGCCTGTGTCTCCACACCTTCGCATACAACCTCCATTCCCAGCTCAAAAGCCATGTTTACCAAATTTTCAATGACAATCCGCTCCCGTGTTCCCTGAAGTCCGGCACACACAAAACTGCGGTCCAGTTTGAGGACATCCGCCCTCAGCCTTTGGAGCTGCCCCAGCGAGGAATATCCGGAACCGAAATCATCAATGGCAATCTGAAATCCATGCATCTTCAGTTCCGTCAGGGCGGAGGCCACACTCTCCGGTGCGTCGGCAATGGCACTTTCCGTAATCTCCACCTCCAGCAGATGATGGGGAATCCGGAATCGATCTGCAATTTCAGAAACCTGCCTGACAAACCCGGCATGTCCGAAATGCATCTGGGAGAAATTACATGAGACTGTGACAACGGAAAGTCCCTCATCCAGCCATCTGCGCACCGCGCGGCATACCAGCTCAAACATATGAAGGTCCACGCGGACAATAAGCCCCTTCTTTTCAAAGAACGGGATAAAGGACCCCGGCATCAGGAGCCCCTGTTCCGGGTGATTCCAGCGCACCAGGGCTTCGCAGCCCGCAATCCTTCCTGTATCCATGTCCACCTTTGGCTGGTAATATGCCTCGAATTCCCCCTGTTCCATGGCGGCCGCCAGCCTTCCCTCAAGCCCCTGTTCAAGCAGCGCCTTATTGCGCATCTGCTCATCATATAGGAAACAGCTTCCGCCTGCCGCGGTTTTGGCGCTGCGCATGGCATAGTTCGCAAAGTCAAGCATCTGTTTAATGTCATTGGTTTCGCCGTCCTCTGCCTGGTAAACACCAAAGGAAACCGCAATCTCATAAGGTATAATGCCCCTCTCCTCACGCCATCTGTTCAGTTCCGCCTGCATATACACCAAACGGGCAGCAAATGTTTCCCACTGTTTGTATTGCCTGAGCATCACGAAGTTATCAGCCGAAAGCCTGGCGCAGCACTCCCTGTCCCCCATTGATTTCTGCAAGATACTCCCGAATACACGGAGGACTTCATCTCCTTCCTCAAAACCAAAGGTATCGTTTATCAGCTTGAAACGGTCAATGTCGCAATAGACCACCGCATATCTCCCCGACGTGAGGAATTCCTTCACCCGGACATAGAAACGGTTTATATTATCCAATCCCGTCAGCTCGTCCCGGTAGAGCAGATCCTGTATGCGCCGCTTACTGCGTGATATATTAAACAGATTGATGCATAGCAGCAGGATGATGCTGCCGGACACTGCTGCCACAAGTCCTGTTATCAGCCAGATGTTCTGATGTACAAACGCTTCCAGGGTGATGGGACGGACAGAAATGGAGTTGTTCAGCAGCAGGGTATCAATCTCTTCATTGGACATATACTGGATATATTTATCTAATATGGAAAACAGCCTGGGGTCGGCTGATTTGGATACGCCGATGCAGAGGTCGTTTGGGTATTGGGTCAGCGTAGTGACATGAAGATTTTCATATTTGGGGTCGCTGAGAATATAATTCGCCGTCTGTGTATTGGTATAAGCTGCCTGTGCTTTCCCTTCCAGGAGCGCGTCAAAACACGCCTGTACCGAGTCATAGTAATAGATTTCCTTTCCCGGATTGTTTTGGGCCACATGTTCAGAGAGCTGGTATCCCTCCGGAAGGGCCAGCACCTTTATCTCCGGTCTTTCAGCCTGGGTAATCATTGCACTGGGCGTATTCAGGAAACGCAGCGTAGTGTTCATATGGTTGCGCTCATCCCATAGATAATCTCCGTCCACCACAGAGATGGCATCGGTCTCACCAAGTTTCAGTGCACGCAATGCCATGGACGCAGGGCAGGCTTCAAACTGGAATTCCAGCCCGCTCTTCTCTGTAATCCGGGCAAAAATATCTGCCATAATACCGCTGAATTCACCGTCTGCATTTTCATATGAGAGGGGGGCAAATGAAGGGTCGTAAGAGATATGTATGGGTTCTTTCACCGCCTGGATGTATTCAGCCTCTTCTCTGGTTAATACCGGAATCTGATTGGCGCTTGGGGAGAGATACTTGTCATAAAGGTCGGTCCGGTAATCGGGATTGCGCAAAAGGATGTCATTAATGGACCGGTTAATCTGTGCCAGAAGGTCCGGGCGCTGCTTCGAGACCGCAATATACATGGGTGTCGGAGCAAACCGGGCAACACTGCGGAATACACTGCTGCGGCCCAGGTGGGTAATTGCCACGCCATCCAGAGTCCCGTTTCCAAGCGCGTCCAGCAGTTTCTGTGTCTCATCATATTCAACGATAGTGAGCGTGACACTGTTTTCCGCGCAGTAGCGCTTGAAACTTTCGCCATCCTCACCCCCCTTTATAATTCCTACTTTCATCCCCTGAAACGCATCAAAGTCCTCATAATTGTAACGGTTATCGTCCATCCGCACATTGAGGGTAGTATAAATGGTACACATGGACTCATCCGTAAACAGCATCTGATCCATGCGGCTTTCTGTGCGGTATACAGCAGGCAGAATGTCAATCCTGCCGTCAATCAAAAGCCGGAACGCTTCCTGCCAGCTGGGGGAATCCACTACCTCATAAGATAATCCGCTCAGTTTTGAGACTTCCTGGAGGAACTCAAAGTTGTAGCCCTCATACTCCCCTTGGGCATTATGATACATGTAATCCCCATCTTCATAATAGCCTACGCGCGCAGCAGAAGCCGACTCCCCTGCGGATACGTCCAGAGGGAACAGGAATACAATGAAAAGAACCGCCATCATCAATACTCCGCCCATTCCTTTTACCTTTGTCTGCATATGAATTCCTCCCTCAACGGCTTGGCTCCATTAAAAATACAAACTATATCTTTCCTATTTTAGCTATAGGCTTATTTTAACACATGTACTGGCTAAACGCAATTTGATGAATGGGGAAAAAACTGATATAATGTAACAAGAAAGGGTTATTTTTACAAAGGTGGTGAAACAGATTCAGACTTTATATGATTACCTCTATCAGATGCTCATATCCCAGTTCCTAAACGGTACCTTCCGGCCGGGGCAGCCTTTCCCGTCCCAGCGTGTTCTCTGCCAGCGGTATAACGCAGGTATAACCACGGTCCGCAAGGTGATGAAAATGCTGGATGAGGAGGGGTATGTCCGCACAGTAAAAGGGCAGCCGTCCATCGTTACCTACCAGGCATCTCCGGAAACATACGCAGGGTTTCTGGTACAGGGCCGGGATGAAATCGCCGATGCCTACAAGGGCCTGGAACTTCTTATGCCTATTTTTTACCGCGAAGGCGCCCGGCGGTGCAGGGCGCCCGAATTAAGGCTTTTACATGGATTGGCAGACCGCATATCAGACCATATGGAGCATGAGGAACTTTATCGGCAGGCCCATGCCTTTTATGCCGTTCTGCTCCGTCCTTTGAATAACCAGCTCATCATGGATTTGGAAGTTGACAGCGAACATTTTCTTTATACCCCATATATCCCTCTTCCCGGCACAAAAAATCCTTTTACCTTAACCGCAGCACGTTTAAAAAACTGGATGTATGATGCCGTGTGCCAGATTGAGCACAGGCAGTTTGATGACTTTTATAATAAGATTGTGAATGATTACCGGGAATCAGCCAAAAGAGTTGACGGCTATCTTCACTCATTAAGCAGGCACATCCCCGCCCCGCCCCAGGTCACACGGGAAATACATTGGTTTCATACCAAAGGACGCTCTGAGCTGTATGCCAGATTAGCAATGACCATCATCCGCAGAATCGACAGCGGGGAATTTGACTCTCAAAAATATCTTCCATCCATTCCCAGATTGATGGAAGAATATGGCGTAATGAAGAATACTGCAAGCAGGGCTGTCTCCCTTCTCAATCACCTTGGTTTTGCCCGGACACTTGATAAAAAGGGTACGGTTATAGCAATCAAAGAGAATACTGCAGGCAGGGAGAACATTGATCTGGCAGCCCCCATCATACAGGAACGGCTGACTCTTTTCATGAACGCCCTCCAGATTATATCCCTTACCGCACGCAATTGTGCCGCATCTTTTTCTTCCATACCAGAAGATTTGCTGCCATTTATGGAACGCCGTCTTATGTACGCAAGTGACAGCCAGGTTAGTCCCTTGTCGATTCAGCCTATAATGAAATGCTTCGTCCAAATGATACCCTGCCATTCCTTAAAAAACATTTTTCAGCAAATGGAGGAACTAATCATCTGGGGATATTATTTACAGGCGGTTGACCCTGCGTTTTCTCCTGATTCCTGTTGTGCGGCCACCGCTATGAAGGAGCTTGCCGCCGCCTTAAGAACCCGGGACCAGGCTGTTATAGCCAATGCTTATGGCAACGCTTTTACACTGGTTTATGAAGATGTCTGCCGGATTGTTTCCCAGATACCCGGTTGTTCCTGCCTGCTTCCGGACAGACAATAAAATAATCTTCCGGTCAAAACAAGCCGGCAGCATACGCCGCCGGCCAGATACATACAACACATATATACTGCCTGTCTTTATGAAAGAGCCGCTCCCCGGCCCCTTCTGCCTACAGTAACTCAATAGAGAATATTTCTTCTGTAAGAGACTGTCGGCAGGTCAGGAACCGTCCTTTCGATTACGCGGTATTGAAGGTTTGCAGGTTGGAACTCACCGGCGGGCATAGGCCCGGCAAAATAGCAGCCCTGCCCGATGTACGTCACGATCTGTTTAGATATTTACGAATCTCCCGTCCAAGCAATTCAAAATCCACCGGTTTTGACAGATGCCCATTCATGCCGGCGGCCTTTGCGCTCTCGATATCCTCCACAAAGGCGTCCGCTGTCATGGCAAGAATGGGGATGGTCCTGCCGTCTTCTCTCGAAAGGGAGCGTATGGTTCGGGCCGCCTCATACCCGTTCATCTCAGGCATCTGAATATCCATCAGGATCAGGGCATAGTATCCCGGCCGGCTTTCACGAAAGAGCCGGACTGCCTCTATTCCATTTATCGCTGTATCCAGCTTCAAGCCGAATCCTTCCAGAAGTTCCACGGCAATTTCACGGTTTATTTCATTATCCTCAGCCAGCAGGACCGTGACCCCGGTAAAATCAAAGGATTCCGCTGCCTGCTGTGCCGGTTCTGTATCAAACAGGTACCGTTTGATACAGTCATGAACGGCGGAGTGGTAAAACGGCCTGTCCAAAAATCCGCATATTCCTAAATCCTGCGCTTTCTCTTTTAGTTCGCTGATATCATATGCAGACAAAATGAAAGGGGCGCTGCTCTGAAATACATGGAGGAACGCTTCTGCCTTTTTTAGAACCTCCGCTCCAGGCAGTCCGGAGCCCAGGATAACAAGATCATACGCTTCCACCTCTTGCTTTCCTCCGTCATACCTGCCGGCGGCTTCCTCAAATCCGGTACCCTCCACCCTGATTCCCATGGAGCGAAGCAACCGGCAGCCCCAATTCAGGGAAACAGGATCATCGTCCACCAGAAGGACACATATTCCTCCGGGGTCCGGGCCTGTCTTTGCCGTATCCGGCAGGGCTTCCATGGGCAGGAATACCTTGAATGCTGTCCCATGTCCCGGCCGGCTTTTTACGGTTATATCTCCCCCCAGCAGATCGGTCAGCCGCTTTGTGATTGCCATGCCCAGACCGCTTCCTTCAATTCTGTCGGTACGGCTGTCCTTTTCCCGGGTAAAGGGTTCAAAAATATGTTCCAGATACTCCGGTTTCATCCCCATGCCATTGTCCAAAATCGTAAAGCAGAGAACGGCTTTACCGTTTTCTTCCGTTCGCCCTGCCTCCACCTCCAGTACAATTATTCCGCCATTTGGCGTAAATTTAATAGCATTGGACAGAAGATTTAAAAGAATCTGGCGGAGGCGGAGCGCATCGCAACTATATGTTTCTCCGTGGAGTTCTTTTATATGGACATCGAACCTCTGCTGCCGCGCGCGGATTTCCGGCAGCACAATCATGATAACCTCATGCAGCTCATCCGGCAGAAAGATCGGCGTCATATTGATGGGGAAATTCCCATTTTCAATTTTTGACATATCCAGCACGTCGTTGATCAGTCCCAGGAGATGATGGCTGGACAGACGGATTTTCTGAAGACAGTCCCTGACCCGTTCCTTATCCTCAATATGCGCGCAGGCTATCTCCGTCATTCCGGTGATGGCGTTCATGGGGGTACGGATATCATGGCTCATACGGGAAAGAAAGTCAGATTTTGCAGCATTGGCACATCTGGCCGCTTCCAGCGCTTCGTTCAGCATATCCGTGCGCTCTTCCAGCTTGCGCTGAAGCTCCCTCAGTTCCGTGATATCCGTGATATCAATAAACATGGTTAAGTATACCGGGTCGTCGGAAACCGTGTCAATACAGGTGCCGTTGATATGGAACCATCGGTCACGGCCATGCTTATCCCTGGTATGTATGGTGGCTTCCAGAGGCTCCCTTCTTCTCAGGACAGGCATCCGGCTTTTAATCAGCTCCCGGCTCTCCTGCGCCAGCACGGAAAAGGGGTCTGCGGCTTCAATATCGTCCCGGCTTACATCAAAAATATCCTCAATCTGTTCGCTGGCGTCCAACATGACAATGCTCTGGGGCAGGATACGGTGCTTAATTATAAAACCAGGTATACTGTCGTATGCAATACTCCGCTCCTTCTGCATCTGCATTAAGTTGGTCACATCAATCATCGTGGTATAAGCAATCTGCCTTCCATCCATATATTCATCGGTCAGAAAGCCCACCAGCTTGGCCCAGAGCATGGAACCGTCCGGTTTTTTCAGGGGCAGATACGCCTCGTAGCTTCGTTGGTCGGCAGATACCATTCCCCATACCTTCTCATTCAATATTTTCAAGCCGGCTTCATTGTCCCGGAAATACTCGTCACAGTGATTATGGAACTTATTCTCGTATTCCGCCTGGGAATATCCAATCAGCCGGTAATAGAATTCGTTGGCCCACAGAACCGTAAAATGCTCGTCCATCAGATGCCTGCTGACACTGACCGCCATGGAACTCATGAGCATTTCCAGCTCGTTCCTGGTCCGGACCAGATCCGTCACATCCGTCATAACCGTATAGGATACACGGTACCCGTCTATGTACTCATCCGTAAAGAAGCTCACCAGCTTGACCCAATAGCTGGATCCGTCCTCGTACTTCATGGGTACAATGGCCTCATACCCATCCCCGTCATTCTCCAGTACGGATGTGACCTTGTTGGTCAGCAGTTCCCAGCCTTCCGGATTATTCCGATAGAACTCGTCTGGGTGGTTATGGAACAGCGCTTCATACCTTGCCTTTGAATAGCCGATCAGTTTGTAATAGTATTCATTGGCCAGGACACAGGTATAATGCTCGTCAATTAAATGCTTGCTGACACTGATGTTTAAGGCGCTCATGATCATGGCCTGTTCCTGCATCATCTTGTCAAAATCCTGCCGGGTTTCCTCTTCCGCCCTCCTGGCCTGCATCATATCCGTCACATCCACCATGGTTGTGTAGGATACACGATATCCGTCAATCAGTTCATCTGTAAAAACAGCCTGTATCCGGACCCAGAAAGTCCCACCGTCCGGGTAAACCATGGGCAGATAAAGGGAGTAGCCGCTTTTCCCCTGCTCCAGAGCAGAATTAACCGTCTCGACCAGCTTCGCCCAGCCTTCCGGATTATTATAAAAATATTCATCACAGTGGCTGTGGAACAGGGCTTCGTATTGGGGCTTGGGATAACGGATTAAATCATAGTAATAATCGTTAGCCCAGATACATGTATAATGCCCGTCTATCAGATGCTTGCTGACACTTGCCCCCAAAACACTCATCAGCATGCTGTATTCCGCGTTCAGCTGCTCATAATTCAGATTAATCTCCATTCCTGTAATCTCCCTTTTTTATATATTTCAGCAGAGCAGAGAGGTCCTTGTTCATATTAGCTTATTTGATTAATTATACAGCTTACCATGCAAAAAGACAACAAAATACCCGGAAAGTTTATCCGGGTATTAAAAAGCACTGATATGTATTTGTGTGTCCGTTTATGGGTTGTAAGGAGCTGAATGGCGCCTATATATTTAAGCTGATTGTCAATTTCTCAGCAAATACCGCTTCTCTTCATCCTGCTGTATTTCCCCAGTCTTCTTTCCATATTTCAACCCTTTTTCCGCGGCTGCCACCAAAGCAGGGCTGCTACGGGCATAACCCATTATTCGGATTGTACTCTTAATAAGGCTATCCTTATCCAGAGCTCCCTTTTCCGTAAGCGCAATGCAGACAGCATTCTTAAGCTCCTGCTGGCAAATCTCGTCTGCAGCTCTCTTGTCGCTGGAATTAACTTCATTTCTGCAAATCCTGTATTGATCCGGATCCTGATCTTTGCGCCAGTAGAACTTTACTCCAGCCTGCTTATTCATTCTCACTGAAACCTTCTTTAATGCTCTGTCTGTCGCTTCCAGTGTCTGCGGGCTGGATCTGGAGATATGAAATGCCCGCAGCGTTTTCTTCACCAGCCGGTCATACATAATCGGAGCTTCCGCATCAACAATCTGCTGCATCTTATCAACAATCAGCGCCAGATTTTCCTTTTTTATGTAATCAGCTGTAGACAAATCCGTCACTTCAACATCTGCAGGACTGTACTCTTCTACACGGTATTCCGTGGCCGCAGGATCGGCTTTTACAATTGATTCCACAGGTTCATTCTTGCCGGAAGCCACTTTAACATATGCGGTTTCAGGAACCGGATTCTGTGCAGCAAAATTCTGCTTAACGGGCGGTACTGATTCCTGAACCAAATTCATCTCATCTATAGGCTTTTTCTCAGTAAATCCATCTGTACCTCTCTTCAAATCCCGATTCACTTCCGGCTTTTCTTCCGCGGCAGCCACATCACTGATTGTTTCCGCCAATTCCTTAGCCGGTTCCTCCATCGGTTCCTCAGATGGTTTCTCAGACGCTTCCGCTTCCATTTCAAATGTCTTCACTGAATCATTTACATGCTGTTTATAAATCCGGTATGCCGCTTCCTTCTTTTCACCAAGAAGCTGCATCAGTTTCAAAAGTTCTTTATCCCGGTTATCCCACCAATCCATGGTCCAGATACGGTGCAGCTCCCATCCCAGTCCATTCAGGACACTGATCTGAGCCACTTCACGATCCCTGGTGTTCGTTGATTGACGATAGGCTTCTCCATCCAGCATAATTCCCAGCAGATACTCTTCAGAATTGTATGGATTAATAACAGCTATATCCACCTTGAACTTTGAATGTCCTACGGCTTTCTGGTACTGATACCCGCCATCCGTTATTGCCTGGCAGATATGCTCCATTATTCCCTGCCCTTTCTGCACTCTGGTTTCTATATATTCCCCCTGCAGCCGGCCTTTCTGCGCAAACATCAGAAAATCTTTAAGAGCCTCAACGCCCTTTGACTTTGTTCTCTTAAGATCGATCATATCTGCCGTCATAGTAGTGAATACCAGCATTTCAGATCTTGCACGGGACACTGCCACATTCAGACGTTTCCATCCGCCGTCCTTATTTAACGGACCAAAGTTCAGTGACAGCTTGCCTTCTGCATCCGGACCAAAAGCAATGGAGAACAGAATAACATCACGCTCGTCTCCCTGGACATTCTCCAGATTCTTGACAAACAAGGTCTCTTCTCCTGCATTCGCCCACTTATCAAAAGCCGCATCCTTCTGATACTCCTCCAACAGCAAATCCTCAATCAAGGTCTGCTGACTGATATTAAATGTGACTACACCGATAGTCTGTTTCTTTCGTTCCGGATCTTCATATCTTCTGCGGATTTCTGCAACAATCGCTTTTGCTTCGCCTTCATTTACACGCCCTTTTCCTCGATCAAAGAATCCTTCGACCTTGACCAGACTTACGCGCTTTTCCCTGTCATTTACAGACGGGAATGTAAGCATTGAATTCTCATAAAACTCCTGATTGCTGAAGGCGATCAGACTCTCATGCCGGCTGCGGTAGTGCCAGTGCAGATATGCAGATGGCATCCCCAGTGCCAGACAGTCATCCAAAATGCTGTCTAAATCTTCAATATCCAGATTATCTTCATCTACTTTATTGCCGGCAAAGAAACTGGTAGGCGGCATCTGGTTCGGATCTCCTACGATCACCGCATTCTTTCCTCTGGCCAAAACCCCCACCGCCTTACAGGTGGGAAGTTGGGATGCCTCATCAAAAATCACAATATCGAACAGATCATTTTCTGCCTTCAGATACTGTGCCGCTGAAATCGGGCTCATAAGCATACATGGGCATAATCTAGTTAAAATATGGGGAATCTGCTCAAACAGCGCCCTGATGGACAATCCCCTGCCGTTGCTGCTGATAGCCCTCCTTAATATGTTCAGTTCCTTGCTGACTTCCACACAGTCGTTCGATGTCGGCAGCTGATGTGTCAGTTTATAAAACATCTCATCTTTCGTCAGGTCCATGAATTCCTGATCCAGCTTTTTAAACTGTGCAATCTTTTCATTGAAGCCGATTCCGGTAAACCCATTTAATACCGGCTCATTTTCAATGACTGACAGAATAATCGCCCTGTAGATTGAACGAAAATATACCGTCATAACCTCATCATGCGGTAAACCCGCCTCATACGCATCGCAAATCGGTCCCAGACCTCTCTGCCTGCACTCCGCCGCAAACTGCTGATATACAATCCAATCCTTAATGGAGGATGCATTTTCAAGAATGCAGGAGCAGAGTCCCACTCTGCTTTCCAGATAGTTCCCTTCCGAATGGTCAAATGTCAGATCCAGAAGTTTGGATGCCTCAGTCTCGTTTTTCGTTACGGCATCAAAATCTGCAATCAATACCTTCGCTCTCTGAATACAGGACTTTAGCGTTCCTTCCGCTTCCAGCTTCCGGATCTGATCTGAGAACTGGGACATCATCTGAATCTGCATCTTCACTCCATTTTTATAAGCCTGCAAATCCTCTTCTGAAACACAGGATTTTAAAATCTGCTTCCATTCATACGGCAGTTCCGCCTCAGCAGCTGCCATTTCCTGCGCTTCCTGCTGATAGAACGTAATGTCTGTCAGATAAAGAGGAATTCGGTCCGTCTCTACCGTAAAAGCTGCAAATGCCTGCAGCTCTGATGTCAGAGATGCCAATGCTTTCCCCTTACCAAAAAATTTCTTATTTGCCTGGTCAAACTTCTCCCGATAAGGATTCATGTCCATACGAAGGAAATTTTCGTTCCACTTTAAACGGAAATCCGTCTGTTTGGCTGAGAAGGCCTGCAGTCTTGCCAGATAAGTTTCCGGAGTCACAAATTCCCGTTCCACATTATCTGTCTCGCGCAAGAATGCGGGGATCTCTTCTGCCATTATTACACTCTGGGCATAATTACATACTTTTCTATACTCATTCTCAGTATCAGGGGCCTTAACCTCCATCAGTACCACAAACTCAGATATATCCGTCTGGAATTTCTTTAACGCACCGGTATACGCACGAATGATTGATTCCAGATCAAACTTCAGGCGCTGGCTATACTCTGTCTTGTGAACAGCCATAAGGGGATGGTTATGAGGATGTCCGACGCCCTTTCCTGCCGCGATCAATTGCTCCAGGCTATACGCCTGATGGTCCAGATCACGTTCGGTAAGCGTGCCTGCATAGGCATGATCAAAGCGGACGCTTCTTTTGAGCTCCGGAATCATCTCATAAATATCCATCAGTTCACGAAGACTCTTTCCAAATGGTCTCTTTACATGCAGAGCTTTCGCATAGGAATCCAGCTCTTCGCGCATTTTGCGGATATCCTGTATCTTCTTGTCATAGTCTGTCTTCATTCCCCCGATACCGATCTCAAGTCCCCGCTTCAGCTGATCCAGCACCGCCTTTTTCGTTGCTTTACTGGAATGTAGTTCCAGACAGAAATCCTGGATTCCCAGCGCAGCCAGCCTTTTCTGAACGACCTCCAAAGCAGCCATTTTCTCCGCTACAAAAAGGACTGTTTTTCCCTTCGTAAGCGCATTGGCTACCATTGCTGTGATTGTCTGAGATTTTCCTGTTCCGGGTGGCCCATGAAGAACAAAACTAACATCTGCCGCTGCCATATTAATAGCGCGAAGCTGTGAAGAATCCACCGTTACCGGCAAATAAGCCTCATCCTTGTCCACATGTTCCGGAATCTTACAACTCCAATCCACTGCCCCCATCATCAGGCTATGGACAATTTTATTATTTTCAAGAAACGCGCTGTTATTGTGTATATCATTCCACATGACAAACTGTGAGAAGGAAAAATTTCCGATAAATCCTGCTTCTACCACATCCCACATGGGCAGGTTCATCACAGCATGGCGGATCAGTGCAAAAACCTTAGGCATATCCAGCCCATGCATATCCATAGGCGGCGGATTCAGCCCATAGATCTGTGTATCAAACTTCTGCTTCAGAAATTCCAACAGCGTTATATTGATCTGCGCATCTTCATCACGCATACGCATCCCATAACCTTTGCTGGCTGATTTCCGGACGATATCAATCGGAATCAGCACAATCGGAGAATATCTGGCAGTTGTGCTCATTTTGCTTTCAAACCACCGCAGCAGACCCAATGCCAGATATAAAGTGCTGGCACCATTTTCTTCCATAGATGTTTTGGCAGAACGGTACATTTTGGTCAGACAGCTGTTCAGCTCCTTCTCCGGGTAGAGAGAATGCAGTCTCTTATGCTTACTTTCCAGTGCAATAAAATCCGCAAACGGCCCCAGTTCATCCAAAGCTTCGACCGGAACTCCTCCCTCTCCCGCAAACGACATAGCTGCCGGCCGCGGCATAACCTGGAATTCTTCCCCATCAGACAATGCGTCCTCCAAAATGCTTACATCAGAACACAAAAGCGGGACAACAGCCTTCGTCATACGCATATTGATCAACATATTTCTCAGGCTTAAGTCCAGCAGCTTGCGCTCCCACTGCGTCAGCTTTGTGACCTGTTCCTTTTGTTGAGAATCTGAAAGATCAAATACTTCCACCTTCTTCTCCGTAGCATTCGTTACGTCTTTTTCTTTTCTGTCCTCATGCTGTACTTCAAACCCGATGTCCGTCTTTACGCGCACCGGCAGCGGACGGATCCCCATGCTTCTGGCACGTTTCACATCAATAACAAATGCAAAACTGCTATAATTCGAGACATTGCGCTCTGCCAGTGTTACCGCCTCGTCAAAACTTTTAATCTTTCCTGCGCACATGGCTGTACACTCAACAACAACCATTTCGTGGATGCCCTTGGACATACGCTTTTCCAGTTGAGAAGGATCATCCATAATCATGTCAGAAAAAGATTCCTCCACCAGCCAAACGCCGGCGAAGATGTGTCCTCTCATCATAACCATAATGGGGTTCAACCCCATTGCCTCCAGGCATGCCACATACAGCAGCGTCATATCCATACAGGTCCCCAAATGCTGTTCTAACACAGCATCCGCCAAACGAATTCTCTGACCAAAGGTTTCAAAGCTTGAAGGCGGCTCCGCATATGTAATATTTTTCTGCTGGACAGCCGCGTAAGCTGCGGCAGCCATATGTTTCACTCGATTCGGGTCATCAAACTGGTATCCTGCCAGAGACGGATCTCCTGTCCATTTTTCCAGATACCTGGCCGCCAGCTGGAGCATGCTGGTCACGACAGGATGATTCGGCATGGCAAACGCTGCCAAAAGCTCAGGTGTATACTGTAGGCCCGGCCACTGATCAAAGGCCAGTGCCGTAAGATTCGTTGATTCTGAAACCAACAGGCTCTCTCCAGAATATATGCCTACTGTCAGCTGACAGGTGCAGCGTTCAGTAAGAGAGACCAGATAGTCCGCATTGACCTGCACATCTAAGTTTCTAAAGTGCAGTTCCTCGCCAGGCTTTATCTTCTCAATTCCCAGTTTATAATCCTCTGTAAGCCCATTGCCGGTACTGATCCGAATCATCAGGTGCTCCAGATCAATTTCAGATACATTTTTCACACAAATATCTCTGACAATATGTGCGCCATTATGAATAATCGCAAAGTTAAGCACGTCATCAATATTACTGGTCAGCTGCAGACAATTTTTTGCCGGGCTTACAGCCGGCTTTCCTTCCTCTGCTAATGCCGGTTCTCCAGCAACCGATTCTGCCGGTATTACCGGCTCTGATAATGTTACCGGCTCTGATAATGTTACCGGCTCTCCTGGTTCGGCATCAGGCTCTGCCCTTGTACAATTCTCCCACGCCAACATAACTGCAGCCATATGCTTACAATTACCGCCTGCTATTGCACGCGGACAATTGCACTTCATGGAAGATACTGTGTCTTTGCTCAACCGGATATCCACATCATAATCTTCTATGTCTATGACCTTCGCCGTGACATGATTTTCTTCTATCCTTAAATCCTGAACCGGGCTGCTTTGAATATAGTCCTCCGCCCCATTTAATACATTTTGATTAAAACGTGTTCTCCACTCCACCTTTAAGCCCCCAATCCCAGTTATAAACTGCCGGCAAATCTGTTACTTCTTATGCCACAGCATTTGCATTAATCTGTTCAATTACGCTCCGTATTCCCAGCCATACATTCATATCCGTAAATATCTCCACCACACTGCCCCGATCCGTAAACGGCGGCTCCTGAAGCACCGACAGATCCTTCAGCATACCGTTATGAACAATGTATTCCACAATCTGATTGACAAAATAGATCTGCCTGCTGTCCAGATTAGCCTCATTCAAATATGCTGAGAAAGCCTCCTTTGCTGCATTCATGTCTAGTCCCACAATTTCACGTACAAATTCGCCCAACGGCTTTTCTCCATACTCCCGTTCATAATCTTCCTTAGTTCCAAGCTCGCCCCACAGAATCTCCTGCAATGTTTTCACATCTGTGTCAGTAAGGGGGCGGTTGGTCTTAAGCTTCGCAATGGCAAGCGTGTCCTGATGCTGACGGATATAGTATTCCGCCTTCGCCTTATAGTTTGCCAGTTCATCGTTTTCCAGCTCAGAATCATTCCAGGTCATATCTAAAATATCATCGGTGAAATCCGTCATGTATTTCCTTGGCCCGGTTGTAATGATATATTTCATCAAATCACGCAATTCTTCTCTGATATGTTCAAACTCATCAATCCCGGCGTTCTCTAAGTAACTGGTATGGAGAATTTTCTGAATCAACTCTGATTTTGCCTGTATCTCTGGAATATTAGCCACATTGGCAACCGCCTCCGCCCTCTTAAGCAGGTCGCCCCGCGCCCGCGTGTATTTTTTGCCGCTCAGGTAAGCCAGTTCCAGCCCATACATCAGCGCGTCAAACCGCACTGCGCTGGCATCCTCTTTGCCCGGTTTAATCAGCGGAGCGACCTCCTCTTTGACCAGCATGACAGACTCATAGGTCAATCCTGTATAATTATCTGTATTTGCATAAAAATCCACATACTTTAAATGCTGCTGCACTGCAAAGTTTTTCCGGTCCAATGCCGACACTTTATTACTCATTATCTCCACCAGATTTTTTCTGTATTCGATCAACCGTTTTGTCTGGTGCTCAATGCCCTGTAGCTTATAGGCAATCTGAAATTCCAGGTTAAAAACCGCTCCCTGAAGCGCCACCATATTGGCTGTCGGCTTCCCCTGGCTCATACGGAAGAATTCAAAATTCCCGCAGAAATCAAAAATATAGAACTTATCTTTATCGCTTCCATCCAATAGTCCCGGACAGAGTCTGGTTCCCCTTCCAATCATCTGCCAGAATTTCGCCTTGCTCATAACCTTTTTAAAAAACACAAGATTCACTACTTCCGGGACGTCGATTCCGGTATCCAGCATATCCACTGAAATTGCAATCTGCGGAAGCTTTTTCGGGTCAGAAAACTCATCAATCGCACTTTGGGCGTAGTTGATCCGGTTGTCAATAACTTTCGCATAATCATTAGGAAGGTGAGCATATTCCTTGTGAAACACCTCATAAATTTTCTCTGCGTGGTCATGATTCTTTGCAAAAATGATAGTCTTTCCAAGCTGCTCCCCATAATCCACACGAATCCCTTCCGTCATTAATATGTGAAGAACCTTCTGTATGGTATCCTCGTTAAATATCCATGTATTTAAAGCAGAGGCTCCGATTGCTTCCGGTATTTTTCCATCTTCGTTTTCAAACGTATCCTCATATTGTTCTTTGTCTTCTTCTGACAACTCATCATATACAATCCCATGGTCAATGAATTTGAGTGTGGTTTCCACTGATTGAAAATCTACCAGGTACCCATCCTTAACAGCCTGGGCAAGCTCATAGCCATATGTCGGGACCCCACTTTCCAGTTCAAAAATGGAATATGTGTTTTTATCAATCTCATCCTTTGGAGTAGCCGTAAGTCCAACTAATGGGGCGTCAAAATAGGTAAAAATGTCCCTGTATTTATTATAGATAGACCTGTGCGCCTCATCGCAGATAACCAAATCAAAATGGCCGCAGGAGAACACTTTGCCGTCCGCGTCCTTTGCGCCGTCAATCATATTTATCATGGTTTGATACGTTGAAAATACGCAATGGGCGTTATAGTTATCTTTATCTTCACAGAGATTGGTGCAGGACAAATCCGGCAGCAGATTCACAAAGTTTCTCTTTGCCTGTGTCACCAGCGAATTGCGATCGGCAAGGAACAGAATATTTTTAATCCATCCCGCATCAAGCAGAACATGGCAAAGTTCAATCACTGTCCTGGTTTTACCGGATCCGGTAGCCATCACAAGCAGTGCTTTCCGTTTATTTTTCACAGAAAAGCTGTCACACACCGCTTTAATAGCCGCCTCCTGATAATATCGTCCCGCAATGTTTTTATCAATTGTGATATTTCGGAGGCCCGTTCTCATGGCACGCAGATTAAACCATTTTTCCAAATCTCTCTTGGAATAAATGGCTGCACATTTTCGTTCCGGATACTGTCCGTCTATGATTCTCGTATCAAAACCATTGGTCAGGAATATCACCGGCCTGCGCTTATACTTTCTTTCTAACAGATCCGCGTACAATTTCGCCTGCTGCCTGCCCTCGGAAACATCCACGCAGGTACGCTTAGCTTCAATCACTGCCAACGGTCTGTGGGAATCGTCATAAAGCACATAGTCTGCGAATCCCACTCCGGATTGATTGGGCATTCCCAAAACCTCTACCTCATTGAGCCAATCCTGCCCTTCTCTCCATCCCGCGTCCATCAGCATGGAATCAATATAAAGCTTGCGGGTCTTATATTCCGAAGGTTCCAGCGGCTTTGTCACATACTCCGGCGCCTGCACTTGACGTCTGGCTGTCAGTTCCTCCTTTAATGCCGCATTTTCTGCCATCAAAGCCTTTAAATCCACTTCTGATATCCGTTCCGCCTCCGGCTTTTTGTCCTGCTTTTCCGTGTCAAGCAAAGCAGCATCATATTGGTGCTCCTCATACTGGTCCCCATAGCAATATGCAATAAAATCAAGAAAAATAAATAAATCCTGCAGACACAGAGCCGCCTGGTCAAATGTCACCTTCTTACCGGTGTGCGCCGCATTATTTCCCATTCTCCTGATAAAATCAAGGCGCTTCCAGAGGTTTTTATCAACAATATCTTTGAATTCTTCCGTATGCATCAAACAGGATAAATTGTCCTGATACGGCCGAACCAGCGATTGATCAATTGAATACATCCACTTTATGGCGAACTCCATTGACCTGCGGCAGTTGATAATGCACGCCTCCGGGTCGATATGTATAATGCGTTCCGCAGATATGGCGACATCCGCAAATATATGGAATTGGGGTTCTGATTTTAAATAGTCGAAATTGGTCATGGATTGGCACCTCCTTGGTGGGGATTTGGTTGTGGCACTTATATCAATTTTGATTTGTAAAAGACAATCGTTCTATCTCAACATCCTTCTATTTTCTTTGCATCTAAAAACATAGTTAAGTATTCAGAATTACTGGCTGGCTCTGGTTCCTTTTCATGTTTAGATAAAAAACGCAGCATTACCTCCTGCAATTTTTTTAATTGAGATACACTTAAGCATTCAGCCATTTCGTTTAATACGTTATAAATCATCTTTTTCATTTGTGTTACACCTCGTTTTAACCAGTATAACACAAATTACTATCCAAAATACTCCTGCATTAGGCTATCAAAGAGTAATTGTGTCTCATCTAACGATTTCTGAATCACAACTTTTAATTTGTCGGTCTGGGCGACGAAGGAGGCAAACCGGTTTTGTAATTTCAATGGCGGCAGTATTATTGCAAATGCTTTGATATCTCCAACATTGATATGTGGCGATGCTGATCCACTGATACCTCTAAGTGCCTTCTTCAAAAACGAATCAAAGTTCATAGCTACACTCAAAAATTGCGGCAAGCATTTGGCTGCATTTGGTGATAATAGCATTGAGCGCTGTCCCAAGGCAACATTGCACTCACGGTCTATCGTTGCAGCAATTCCAAGGATAGCCCCTTCTCTAGTGTACACAATATCGCCTTTTACAGGACGTTTACGCTGAATGCGCTGGTAGTATTCGCTCTCTGAGATATACTCAATTTTATCCCACTGAATGCAATTTTTCTTTACTATAGACGTGCGTATACACATGTATCCTGTGTTTTCAATTGTGTAACTCGGAGTAGAATGTGGGCAATCTACTATGGTTTTGCAGACACTATCCAACGTCTGCGTCGGCCATTCTCGTTCATTGTTTACCGGGTCCCCAAACATCTCGACAAATCGGGCTTTGATAAGAGTTTCCAACAACTCTATTTCTTGCATTTTATACTCTATTACCTTTTCAATTTTTTTTAGTGTTGCTACTATTTCCCTCTGTTCACCAATTTTTGCAAGAGTAAACTCTTCATTTTGATAATCTTTAAAATATATATGTGGTATAGTTGCACCTGTAAAATACTTTTCAAGGTGCATATTTTTCACAACATAATATAGGTATTCTGGCAAAACATTTTCTTTTGGCAAAAGATATTGAAGTGTACCTATAACAGAGGATTTCTCTGGGAGCAACATGGTTCTTCCTATACCAGCTCCATCTTTTACCACCGCAACATATGGTTTTTCTTGATGATAAAAATCCACATTTCTAATATATCCTGCAGCTCCATAAACTGGATACTCCCCCTCCATATTTAAAATATCCTTTTGTGCTATATTGGATGAACTGCGTTCACATACATCACCTAGCTTTACTTTCATAACCGTGCCCCACAAATCTGAATTGTTTCCGCACCCCCCACCCCGCAAAAACAACCCTTCTTCGCTTTTCCTTTCCAATCGTTTCCAATCCATCTACAGCATTACCTTCAATTCCTGCAATTCCCTGGCAATCTGCGCGTCTAATTCCAGTATTTTATCCATAATCTCCGATGTTGGAGGATACTCTACCGCCACATATTCAATCTTTTTATACTTATTAATAGAAAGGTCATACCCGTTATCCACAATCTCCTGTTTCGGAACGAGAAATGATTTTTCAGTACGTTCCCTCCCCGCTTCCTGAGCGCGGTTTAAAAATCTATGGATAATATCCTGAATATCATTGTCTGAAATTGGCGCACGTTTGTCATCCAGACTAAATCCATCCGCCTGCATGTCATAAAACCAAACCTGGTCTGTTCCGCCGTGACCGGTCTTTGTGAAAATCAATATTCCCGTAGATACACCGGCATATGGTTTAAATACTCCGGATGGCATGGAAATGATTGCCTCCAGCCTCTGGTTTTCGACCAATTCTTTACGGATAGCCTTATGTGCCGTTGAAGATCCAAACAACACCCCATCCGGAACGATACAGGCGCATCTTCCGCCTGTTTTAAGCATCTTGACAAACAGTTCCACAAAGAGCAGTTCTGTCTTTTTCGTTTTGCACATCTTTAACAAATCTGCCGATACAATGTCATAATCCAGGCTTCCCTTAAAGGGCGGATTGGCCAAAATCAGGGAATATTTATCTCTGTCTGTATTTTGATCCGATAAACTGTCCCGATATTCAATAAACGGATTATTGATACCATGAGTCATCATATTCATTGCACCGATTCGCAGCATCGTCCGGTCCATATCAAATCCATGAAACATGTGGTTCATATAGTGGTCTTTTTTTACTTTGTCATAAAATATTTCTTCCTTGTGATGCTCTTTTAAATATTCTCCTGCTGCCACCAGGAACCCCGATGTGCCGCAGGCCGGATCACATATAATATCATCGGCAGACGGCTGCATCAATTCCACCATCATCCTGATAATATGACGAGGTGTTCTGAACTGTCCGTTCACCCCTGAGTTCGCCAACTTGGAAAGCAGATACTCATACACATCGCCTCTCACATCCGTATCTTTTAGTCCTGACATCTGATGATACAGTTCATCCATAGCGTCTACTATTTTGGATAACATAAGCGGAGTAGGCACCTTGAAAATAGCATCTCCCATATATTTTGAATAGGCGCTGTCCTTCTCCCCATGAAGATTCTTAATAAACGGAAATATCATTTCCTGCATAACAGAATACATCTTCTGAGCGGGAAAATCATGGAAAACCGACCATTTTAACTGTGTGCCGTCAATCATTCTGTCACCCAACTGTACCTGGGTGGAAAAAACACTTTTGTATGGAAGTCCCAGCATTGCGCTCTCTTTTGCGTGTATATTATCTGTCTCATCCAGATCGTGAATAAACATCATATAGGTCATCTGTTCAATCACTTCCAATGGATTAGTCAATCCTCCCGTCCAGAATATCTCCCACAGACTGTCGATTTTATTTTTCAGTTCTCCTGTAATCATCTCTCATTCTCCCAATTCCATGTGTATTTTGTATAACGTCCGTTTCCGATTTTTATGATTCTGCCCTGCTTTGTAAGCTCTGTCAAAGTTCGTTGTATGGTTGTCTGACTAACTCCCGGAACTTTCTGCAGGATTTCCGATTTTGTAATGGTTCCAATCTGTTCTTTAATCGCCTCTGCCACACGATCCGGTTTTGCTGCTGTTCTTTCCTCAATCAGCCGGGTTCTTACAATAAAATCTCTGTAAGCCGCTGCTATCACTCCCAGCAAATACGTCACAAATGGAGCATAATCATTCTCCTCCTCATGCCACAATCTTGAACTGTCCTGGAGAGCATCATAATAAGAATCTTTTGTTCTCTCGATCAATTTTTCAAGGCTGATATACTTGCCCACTATATATTCCGACTTATACAGCAGCAGCAAAGTCAGCAACCGGCTCATTCTTCCGTTCCCATCCCGAAACGGATGAATACACAAAAAATCCAATACAAACATCGGAATAATCAGCAATGGATCTGCATCCGTTCTGGTTATGACATATAGATATGCTTCACAAAGCTTGTCTACTGACTCCGATGTCTCCCAAGCTGCCACTGGTTGAAAACGAACTGATATCTTACCATCAACATTTTTCTCTTCAATCATGTTATCAGCACTTTTAAATACTCCCCCCATGCCCCCATTCTCAAATTTATATAAATCTCTGTGAAGCTGTAATATGAATGTGGATCTGACGGGTATATGCTCATGATTCTCATGAATTGTACTCAAAACATCCCTATAGCCGGCGATCTCCCGCTCATCCCTGCTCCTTGGCATTGTCTTATCCAATACAATTTTTCTCAGTCTTTCATCGGAGGTATAGATTCCTTCGATTTTATTGGAACTTTCTGTGCTTTGAATTTTAGCTACTTCGACTAAGCCATTCAGTACATCTGCATGTCTGCTGGCAATCAATCGCTGCTCACCTTTGTATTCGTGAATCGTTGTAAGGTAACCGACAATTTGCGGCGTCAATAATTTTTTCCACTTTTCAGTATAATCATAATTCCTCATCCAATTACCTCATCCATTATACAACTACCTCATTATAAATAATTTGAGCTAATTAAACTATAACATTCATCTTCATCAACGTCAAGTTCAACTTAGTCATTTAAAGCATTTTGACTAAGATAAATTTTATTAAAAATTAAAAGCAGGGTTCGAGGAATTCTTCTCCTCAAGCCCCACTCACAGTCTAAATACTCCGGCTTCCCCACTTTATTCGTGTTGTCTGGAGCTGCATCTTCTTTATCTGCTATCAGCAGTTCTCTCCACTATTACGATTTGTTTTATCTGCTATGTACAGAATAAATAACATCACTAATAAAATAAATGGAAATATAAGGCCAACCCCCATACCAACCCGAATATTATCTCCAGCTCTCTGTGTGACCCGGCCCACGATACCCGGTCCCATACTTCCGCCTAAATCTCCTGCCATGGCAAGCAATGCAAACATTGCGGTTCCTCCCATGGGAAACTTTTTAGATGAAATACTAATTGTCCCGGGCCACATAATCCCAACAGAAAAGCCACACACAATGCAGCCCATAAGTCCGATGAATGGATTAGATGATAGCGAAGTAAGGAGATAGCATACCATACATAAGACTCCTGATCCTGTCATAAACTTCATTAAATCCATTCTGTCACCATATTTTCCAAATATGACACGGCTTATTCCCATTGTAACTGCAAACATACAGGGGCCTGCTAAGTCTCCTATTGTTTTTGACAATCCCAATGCTGCTTCTGCGTAAGCCGATGCCCATTGAGCCATGGCAAGTTCTGATGCACCGGAGCTAATCATCAGACAAATTGCCAGCCAAAACAACGGGGTCTTGAACAATTCTCTTATTCCCATTCCTCCTCCCTCATCCACTAAATGTTCAATTGGACATGTTGCAAAATTGTAAATATTTATTGCCGGAATAAATGCCCAAAATATGGCCAGCCACTTCCAGCTGTTCATCCCAAATAAATAGAAAAATAATGTGGAAATCAATATCGTTCCCACTGCGCCCCAGCAGTAAAAGGAATGAAGCAGACTCATTGTCGCTTCCTTGTTCTCAAACGGGCATGCCTCTACAATAGGACTGCAGAGGACTTCAATTAATCCGCTTCCTATCGCATAAACGATTACACTGCATATTATTCCCATAAATGGATTTGGTAATATATCCGGAAGAAATGCCAAACCAATAAGTCCAATGGCAGCACACACTTCCGAGGATACAATACATGTACGGTAGCCGATTCTATCCACATATTTTGCACAAAACAAATCCACCAAAAGCTGTGTAAAGAAAAAACAGGTAGATATCAGTGCAATATTACCAAGAGAAATATGGTATTCGTTATGGAACTTTAAAAATAGTAGTGGCGCAAAGTTAGCTGATATTGCCTGTGTAATAAATCCTAAGTAACAGGCGGTTTTCGTTCTCTGATAGTTTGGCATAATGTTATCAGTATCCTTTCTTTTCTCTTGTTATTTGCAGCAAATCTTTATTGCGTTTTCATCGCCATACAGAAAGCATCCTTCATAGTATTCAGAGGTGTACCGCGGTTCGTAATTTACAATGAATCCCGCTTCTATCAGTGTTATCACCAATTCATTTACATCCGGTTTATCATCAACATAAATAGAAAGACATTTTCCGGATTTATACGTTTCTATTTTTATTACTGCATTCATACGCAGACGGACCTTCCATTTTTACTTTCCTGTTTGTCTCCTTCACCAGAAGTTAACCATTTAAATCCCATGTGCTTTCACCTCGTTTTTTATTGAATTATATAATATAAAAATCAGGTTTTCATTGATTTATTTCTCATATTTATTGTACAATATCGTAATAGCTCATTTGAGGAGATGATTCTTATGAATTCTAATATATCCTATAATAAAATAATAACAGATGAAAATTTAATGGAAACGATTCAACATGGCAGTAATAACTATCCATTTAATTTTTATTATGACAATCTATCCCAATTCGATTTTAACTGTATAGAATGGCACTGGCATACCGAATTAGAGTTTGTGTATATTGAATCAGGAACTGTGACCTTCTGGATTGGGGAAAAACAATTCGATTTATCTGAAGGAAATGGTGTATTCATTAACTCCAAAACCCTGCACCGCTTTTATTCTGCTGCTGAAGCTGTTATCCCGAATTTTGTATGTATGCCTTCTTTTATTGCTGCGCCGGATAGTCTCATATATCAAAAATATATCCTGCCTGTACTATCTTCTTTCCTGATTTTTCATGAAGAAGTTCCCTGGCAGGCAGAAGCATTGTCAATTATAAAACAGATAATAGCTGTTCAGGACTGTGTTTCATCCTGTGAACTGTCTACATCCTCTCTCATTCAAAGGCTTTGGCTGGTAATATATGAAAATGCAGATATTACAGATGTAAAAGACCAAATGATTGATTCAGCTTCCTCGCAGGCAAGATTACAGTTAATGATGCAGTATATTCATCAGAATTATTCTCATAATATTTCATTAGAAGAACTTGCTGCTCATGCAAGGATTAGCAAAAGCACCGCTTTAAACCTTTTTCGCAAATTTTTACACATTACGCCAATTAATTACCTGATACATTATCGCTTAAATGAAGCCGCTCTATTGCTTTCAAAGACAGAGAAAAAAATCAATGCCATTTCTTATGAAACGGGATTTAATAATGTGGATTATTTTTGCAGATTATTTAAAAAACATTATGATTTAACACCAACTGAATACCGTAAAAAGAAATCTGCAAATTTATAACTCCAGTTGACGTCTACCGCATAAACTTAGGCAGACCGCACCATGGCAATCTGCCTATATTATATATTTTACAGATGTCTCTCCCGTTATCGCCTGGCATTCTAAGACAGACGAAAGAAACTGGACATTTCTTTATCGGTCTCATCCTCCCCGGATACTCCCATTGCCAATAACATCAACATAACAGGCGTCACAATAGGAACGCTGATGTTGACCGCTGCCTGGGCAGCATAACAGATTACGGCAAAGGCTATTGCCATCACATAGGGCCGTTTCCCGGATAAACGAATCATTTTCCGGACAGATGTAACCAGTAATGCCAGATAGGCCGCAAGTCCGGCCAAACCAACCGTCACCAGATATTGAAGATATTCATTATGAGCACTGTCAAAAAATTCCCCATAGCGCATGACCATTTCATCATAATAGTTCTCCATGACAACTGCCCCATATGTATCCGGTCCGGCACCAAATATTTTCTGTTTAATGGAAAAATCCCCATAACTTTCCATACCGATTCTCCATATATACCAGCGGTGCGTTCCCCAGTCGTCATTGATCGTCAGGTACTGTGCCAATCCGCCGTAGTTCCCTGCATTTCCACGGACATTCACATCATAAAGGACAACGCAGGTCAGGATGATTCCCACGGACAGGAATACCAGCCAGGCCCGCCTCCCCTTGTTTCCATCCCGCATAAAGGGATGGGTGTCCGGAATCCTTTTCATCATCCGGCACAATATGAAGTACATGACCCACAGGATCGCCACCAGAATAATCAGGTAATGTGAACCCGTTATGACACGGTACAGTCCTCCCATTTGACCGGCAGCTCCTGAATGCGGCTTGGTCATCCTGTGCAGGCCCCAGAATTCCGACCATAACACTGCCAGTATAAAAATATAGGTTCTGACCCCCCTCAGGTTTTTGAATGCATACAGCGGTAAAAGCCCAATCAGGGCAAATATTGCAAGGTAGGCATTATCACTCATCCCGGTAATCAGGGCAGCGAAAGAGACTGACATGCAGAAGAGATACCATGTTTTTCTTATCCGGACCTCCTCTGTAAAGAACAACAGGACAGACGCTCCGAACAGCATGGCTGCATAGGATGTGTATGTATTAATGTTGCCAATGGTTGACGTAAACATATAGTATTGTCCAGGGTCCATTAGATTCTTAAATCCAATAGGATCTATATCGAAGTATTGGAGGATTCCTATGATACACGCCCCCATGCCGGCTGCGAGAAACAGGTCCAGATACCATTGTCTTAAACGCAGACTCCTTCTTACGGCAAAATACATAAAAGCATAAGCAATCCAGATCAGAAGACCGGAATACCTCCCATCATTTCCCAACAATGCGGCAGCAGGAGTTGCGGATTGCAGGGTGGATATACCGGCTATCAGTATAAAATCAAGCATGGACCAGTCAGAGGCGCAGATTTGCCGGCCCCTGCCCGCAGTCCTGTCACAGCCCAGATAGATAGACAAAATTAAAAAAGTTCCATTTACTATCAGAAATACGACTGCTAAGATAATCACTGTTTTGTAATAAAAAATTGTTTTAAAATTCAGTATATCAAAGTAATAGTCCCTGAACACAAGAGGAAACACACCAATTATAGTGATCGCAAAAATACCTGCCAGACCGGAATTCATCCCTCTCCATGCTGAATAAAATCTTATAATATTTGCAATACCGGTTTTCTTACTACTATCCATGACTACTCCCTTTCAGGTAATCCCAGAAGCAGCCATGGCTGATACCATGGCTGCCTCCGATACTCCTTATTTTTTACATCTTTAAATCCTGATTTAACCATTTTTGGCACATATAGGTATTTGCCTCCTCCAACATTCGCATCAGCTCCAGCGCGCTGCGAAAAGCAATATAACGCGTTCCTGTATAACTGCACCGGAGCCGCCCCTGCATAGAGGAATTCTGCCTGAACAACACATGGACCAGAATGACCTCCTTCGCAGCTGTTACATAGGGAAACAGCTTCTCTGCCACTTCCTCTTTTTCCAGGACTTTCCCGGACTTTTTTTGCTGATTCCCCCTCAGCGCCCTGTACTGCAGCTCCCTTTCTTTTTGCAGAAACCGCGGTTCTGTTGTTGCCATAGGGGCACCCACCATTTCACACACCTCATCAAGGGCCAGTATCAGCCCGTGGATTCCTCCAAAGCTTACAGGACAGGGCAGATGATAATTTACAATGATACCGTATGGTATATTATTTTCACAACCGTTTATACACACAAGCATCATACATGCCCTGTCCGTCCCTGCCATTTCAATCTGAAGGTTCATTTCTTCACTCAGCATGGTCCACTCCTTTGCAGCACAACCGCAGACATTGTTTCGGCTCTTTAACCGCCTGTTTTACGGTGTTTCCCTCATCCATCTGCCGTTCTCATCCACCATATATCCATCCGGGGTTATTTCATTTACATATAATGTACCCATCGGCCTTCCGCTCTGGCTTTCGGTACTGAAGAAATACCAGTATTCGCCCAGCTTCTGCCATCCGGTTGCCATACTTCCTGTAAACTGATTCAGATAGTACCACTTCATATCCTTCGCGTCATAATACCAGCCCATGACTAAACGTCCAAAATCAGCCCCCTGGTTCTCATTAAGATAATACCAGTGTCCGCCCGCGTCCATGTACCAGCCGTAATCCATGATACCGTCTGCGTTAAAATGATAGGTACAGGTCTGCCGTGCATCCTCGTACTTGATGTTAATCCATTGGTCTCTGATGCTTCTCCCGCTCCTCAGTATAAATGACCATTGTCTGCCATCCGTGTCAATGCTTTCCCATCGGCCTTCCGTACCAATGGTGTATGTTCTGTAGTCGTTAAAGGTATTTCCCGGTCCAAGACTTCTGCCCCCGCCGGATCCCCCCCGTGAGCCGCCGCCGGAACCCCCGCCGGAACCCCCGCCGCCTGGCCGGTTGGGATTAGCCGGATTGTCCGCCGGGTTATCTGGTTGGTTGCCGCCGGAAGTAATGGAGTCCACAAGGGCCTTTAAGGTGTCATAGGCATCCAAAAGCTCATCAACGGTGGGACGGTAGATTCTGTTGGCAACCTCCAGGGCAATGTCTATCGCTTCGCTTAACTCCTCCCTGTCCTCTTCACTTACCGACTGATTGTTCTTTAATACCTGGGCAATGGAAATCTGGCCCAACAGCTTCTGTCTTGCTTCCTGCCACTGCGCGTCATCTTCTGTCTGGTAGAGTACATGCAGAGTCAGGTTCTTTGTAACCGGCTGGCCTGTGTCATACCCGTTACCCGAAGAGGCAGTCTTTCCCAGCCCCTTATATACCCATACAATTCCGGTAATCGGATCCGTATAGTCCTCAAATATGTCCAGATCCATGAATCCATCCGCATCCTCCAGGGCTGTGCCGGACCTGACCTTAATTATATGTTCCATGGAACGTTTATCATCAATGATTTTCACCTCATGGGCTTTCAGGTAGGTCAGTACATAGGTGCTTTCCACGTTTGCGTCAAAGGAGACAACTCCCGTAAAACCGGAATCCAGATCATCCGGATCCGGCTCCATGGGCACCTCTGTACATGTATATTCCCCTTCCAAATCCTCCACGTTCCACAGCTGGTAATCCGTATAGCCGTGCATACTGCTGTCAAGGACAGCGTACACTCTGATATCCGGTTCTTTATTCACATCGGAGGGAATCTCCTTGTTGCTGCCGCCCACCTGTCTTGTCAGTACAGACGATAATGTCCAGGGTACCTTTACCGAATCATTGCCGACTTCAGATTTTACCGCTTCAGACTCCGATGCCTTGGGAGCGCGCTGAGTGAACTTGACTGTGTAAAGTACATCAACCCCTGCTGTCATGGCATCCTGGTCACTGCTGTTATTAGTCAGTTCATCAATTAAATCCTCCATCCTGTCATCCGACAGGTCAAGAGCCACGGCCCCCGTCTTAGGGGTATAATCAATAGAAGCATTGCCGGGTGTTGCTGCCGCCGCGGCGTAATAGTTCGCCTGAAGCACCAGATTTCCTTCCGGCATGGTGATCGTGGGGTTCCTCCTGGTCTTATCGGCCAGTGTCAGCTTGCCAATCAGAGCGCTCCACTGCCGGAACCCCTGACCCTGGCTGTTGGTTGTTTCAGCATCCAATGAAATTACATCACCGGCCTTTACCACTGCTGTTTTATCATCATCAAAGTCAACGATGGCTCCGTCACGCATAATTTTAGTGATAAAGCCGCCGTTTGTCAGGGCTATGGTATAATCCTGCTGTTCCTGCGTATTTCCTATAACCGCTACCTGCGTACCTAAAAGAATCTTATCGGCAGCTGCCGTGTCCTCTCCTGGCTGTTTTGCAACCACCACATATAACTGGTTTGACTCCAGTCCTCCAAGTACCGCACGAGGTGATGCGCCGTAAGACATGACCCATCCGTCCTCATCGGCCCCGGGTACATCTATTGCATCGCCCTCCATATTAAGGATTGCATACAGGGTTTCCGGATTTGCAGGCTCAATCACCACCTGCTTCATACCAGCCCCATCGTCTTCCACATCATAGTTGGTGCCGAGAGCCGGCACCGTCACACGTGAAGGCGGACTGAAGGTATCCGGGTCCAGATTATCCGGAAGGATTACGCCTATATCCGGGTTAGCGCTCTGGTTCAGCTCATAGACATAGTAGCTTGTACATGGATTTAGTCCGGTAAAGCCAGCGTTTTTTAACTGACTTCCCAGTTTGGTTCCAACCACCCTATAATCCATATCAGTCAATGCGTATCTGCGGTTTTCATTGGCTCCTGATACGCTCACTTTTCCGCTTCCATCGCTGCCTACGGTACCCCGGGCATCCGGCATTGCCAATATGTTGTCATCACTGAGTCCGATGGGGATAAACCTTGCCGTATAGGTCTGGTCTGCATTGATTGTCTGTGTATTCTGCATCCTGTTTCCGTTCTCGTCAAACCAGCCGTCAAACATATAGAAATTATCGGGATGGGTGCTGGGAAGTGTCAGGGATGACCAGGATGTCCCTATTTCCACATGGCTTGTCCTGCTCCCCTCAATGGTACCGTGGGGACCGGAGACAAATTTCAGATCAAACCATTCTCCTTCTGTTTCCTCAAAATTCGCGAACAGTTTAATGGAGGCATTAATTGCAGTGTCATCTGCCAGCTTTGGTCCTGTTTTATTACTTCCGTTGGATGTAGCCTTGTACCAGCCGTCAAAACTGTAGTGAGGTGAAGGAGTTGGCATAAGCCCTTCCGTTACCTGGGCCAGGGTATTGTTTGCTGACTTTTTAACAAACTTAGGGGCCGTATTTCCGCTAAAGGATCCATTCTGCCCATTGTAGAATTCTACTTTTGCCCAATATGTCTCGTCTGTCAGCTCTTCAGTGTAGGTGATAGTTACAGTTCCACCCTGAAGATTCGGGGTCAGGTTCAGTTTTTTAGTCTCCTGGTCCAGGGATACGTCTGACAGACTGTCTTCCCATACTATATTAGGAGGATAAACATAACCTGACATTTTTTCCACATCAACTTCCACCGGTACTCCCGGCTGCACGGCCCGCGACTCCTCTTCACGCAGTATATTGCCGTGGTTATCCATGCGTTTCACCCGAAGTGTGGTTACAAAGCTGGGATCCAGCTCATATTTATAGGTAAATGTTATGGCCTGGTTCGGCATCTTTCCCGTAAATTGATAGTTGGATGTATTGAGGCTCACCCCTGCATCCTCAGCGGATATAACACCCGTCCCCTCCAGATCCGTAATTCCGCCGTCCGTCAGTTCCGCTGATGCAATCAGATAAGAATTAATGGCAGCCGGCTCAATAACATAATCAGATTCAACCGGAAGTGTTCTGCTCTCCGGGGCTTTAATCTGATTGCCCTCCCTATCCACGTACCGCACTGTAATCAGGAACTTTTTCGTCGGATCAGGTTCATAACGGTAAGCCGCCGTCAGGTAATCATTGGGCATACTTCCCCTTACCCCATTGGTGGATGCGTTGATGCTTGCCCCGCCCTCTGTCATGGTGCCATGTCCGCTTGCCTCGCCGTATTTGCGGACCTTATTATTCTTTAGAAGCACGGACTGAAACCGGTAGCCCGGAATATCCCTTCTGTACGTTGCGGAAATGGGATTATTGGCCATCTGGGTACTTTCCCAGGTTGATTCAAAGAATTTTCTTAAATCAGGATCATCATAATCTCCCGGCCACCCGCTGCTGTCATCCGCCTCATTCCTGGCCGTGTTAAAATCCCTGTAATGCTCTACCCTGAACGTATACGGGGTTGTTTCATTTCCCTTCCACACCGCGTTATAGGTTGTTACGGAATCATACGGGAAAGCGTAAGGGAGAGTTTCCACCCGATTGCCGCTGGTTCCATACCAGCCGTCAAATGTATAGCCGTCCCATGTAATACCATTAAAATCCGGGACCTTCGGCCTAGCCCCGGAACCGAAGTCATCTGTGGGCAGTCCGGCAAAGTTGGCAGAACTGGTCAGAGGACTTCCTGCCTGTCCATCTGCCACAAACAGATTCCCCTCCATGGCCCCGCCGGATGCCACGCTGCTGTAACTGGAAAGCTGGACTCCCGGACCGTTTTGGGGATCAAACTTAATCTTAACCGGATCCCCAAAATTAACCGCATATGCCGGATAACCCGGGGCAGCCATGGAAAACACCATGGCCGCCGCCAGCATTCCTGCCAGCTTTGATTTTATATTATATCTCTTTCTCATCCGGTTCCTCCTACTGAATCCATGCACCGTCGGCATCTGTCTGGTATCCGTCCGGTGTTATTTCATTTTTATACATGGAGCCCAAGGGGCGTCCTGTACCTCCCCCATAGATCCATTGCTGTTTTGCGGGGTCATAGGCATATACACCTGCCCCCACCGGGGAGAAGTAGTACCATTTACCGTCTATCTTCCTCCACCCCTGGGCCATCACGCCGTTCAACGGATCCAGATAATACCAGTTGCCGTCTCCTGTATCCAGTCTCCAGCCTGTAACCATCTTTCCGTATGGAGATTCCTTCTCTGTGTTGCAGTAATACCAGTTTCCTGCCTTATCACAAATCCAGCCGCTCTGCATGATTCCCTTGTCGTCAAAATAATACCAGCCGCTGTCTTCTGGCCGGCTTCCCTGCGGATACACCAGCTTGGCCCACATGCCGCTCAGGCTTGTGCCTCCGTTGAGGACAAAACTCAGCTGTCTCTCCCCGGCCGGACCAGTGCTCTCCACCCAGTTACCGTTGGTTCCTATGAGGTAACTCTCCGGCGCGGTTCCGGCAAAAGGCGCCCGTTTGCTTCCGCCGCCTCCGCCTCCGCCGCCCTTGCTTCCGCCTTTGTTGCCGCCTTCCTGCAGGTCGTCGTAGTGATCATACCGGTTGTCTAACAGTTCCTTATATGGATCTGTCTTGTCCTTCAGTTCGGAAAGCGCCTCCTCCAGCTGGTCTATGGTGGCCTTGGGTTCCTCGCGGTCCAGTACTTCTAAGGCCGCTTCAATGTATTCCTTCAGCTTCTTGCTCTCACCCAGCTTCAGGAAATGGTCATCGCTTATGCCGATGGCCTCACGAATAGCCTCTTCCAGCTCCCTGCGTGTGTCGTCCACCTCTTTTTCATTATTGTCATAGTATGCATATATATATGTCTTGCGGGTTATGCTGCGGTCCGGTTCAAACTCCCTGTAACGGTCCTGGCGATAGCTCCAGCCCACATAGCTGTACTCCGCCCCTGCCGGGCTGATGAAATAGTCGAGCTGTTCCTCAACCCCCGCATACTCAGTCTCATAATAGGAATCAAGAGGGGATTCTTCTTTGCGCACCTTGAACCAGTACCGGTAGATATCCGGAGCCGTATTGTTCAGGAAATACAGCCGGTAAGCACGGTTATACACCATCACATATCTGCTTCCCTCCGTAGCCGTGAACGTGAACAGGCCGCCTGTCTCTTCCGGCTCGTAGTCCATGGGAACAAGGCTTACCGTTATACCCGTGTCATCGTCCTCTTCGATTTCATACAGCTGGTAATCCATCATATCCACATCGCGCTTCCCCAGCTGTACATAGGTATTAAAAGATGCCTCCGACGCACTTGCACGGTTGACTTTCCTGCCGTTCACATATCTCTCAATGGACACGTCCAGGCCCCAGGCCGCCTTATAGGCTGCCTCATGGTCCGTATCGTAGTCGCCTCCCATCTTGATGGCGTTGGATTCGGACGCGCGTACGCTGTTCTTTTTATAGACCACCTTATATGTCACGTCCGCATGGTTCACGTCCATCAGCTCCCGGTCCGCGTCCGTAGTCAGTTCATCCTCCAGGACTGGTACCTCGTCCGGATCCAGGGCCAGCTCCTCACGGCTGCCTCCCCGCACTTCATCCACCACAACAGCGTTGCTGGGGGTTGCCGCCCGTTCATATACCGCTGTCAGCACCAGGTTGGTGTCCGGCATGGCAAAGGTGGCTTCCCTGGAGTTAATCTTGGCATCCATTCCATCCACCGCTCCGATGGTGAACTTCCAGTATAAGAAAGGACGGCCCTCGTCATTGGTTGGTTCTGCTTTGATTTTCACCCAATCGCCTTTGTGGGCTTCCTCGTAACGGTCCGCTCCCACTTCTATGTCACCTGCGCTCACCACCTCACCGTAGATTGTCTGAATGATGTAGTTCGGTAGTTCCAGATCCCCTCCCGGGTCCGTGGTAATAATACTTCCATTTTCCTCGCAGCTCTCTGCCGTGATGGTATTCTGGCCTTTTGGCCGGGCCACCACCGTATACTCCCTGTTGTAATCCAATCCGCTAAAGCTTACGCTTCCCGGGTTTCCGGACACGCTCTGCCATCCTCCCCCACCGGTCTGGGGTGTCGTCACCACATGGCCGTTGCTGTCTAATACCGCGTAGTCGGAGGCCGTGTCCGCGGGCCGTATAAGCAGCTCTGTCTTGCCCTCGTCTTCCTCGTCATAGAGAATCTTATAATTGGTATCCACAACCGGCGTCAGTACCTCTGCACCATCACTGAGGGTACCCTGCACATCCCCTATCATGTCTCCGATCCCAACCCCGGTCTGGCCGGTGGCCTCATATACCACATAGCGCATGCCGGGATACAGGTTGTCAAACACAGTGCGGCTGGTGAGTATGTTGCCCTTGTTCACTGCCAGTACCTTTCCGTCCAGGTCCGTAAGTATATATTTATAACCCTGTGTGGTTCCGAATACCGTGATGCGGCCCTTGCCCTGGCTGTTAAGTCCTGCCGCCGGTTCGGGCTCCGCTACCTCTGTTCCGAAGATGGCTGGATCCGGATAGAACTGGATGGTATACGTCTGGCCGTTCACCAGGTCCATATCATCATCCACAGGCTCTCCCTGTACATACCAGTCATCCACCAGGTAATTTACCTCCGGCGTGTACTCCGGAAGACTTGCCTCAATGTCTCCCCACTTCTTATCAAACGTGGTGCGCAGGGTAAGAGGCTGCCCTGCATTGATGGAACCGTGGCTGCCCGCCTCAAAAGCAATTTGAATCCAGGCATCCGGGTTTTCCTCAAAATGAGCGGTTATGACTGCCGCTGCCGTAAACCGGTAATCCTGAGGCAGGAGTGTCTCCCCATTGTTCAGGACCCCGTCCCCGTCTGTATCAACAAACCAGCCGCCAAAGCGGTAATAATTACTCTCCGGCTGCGGTACCGGCATAAGCCGTTTTTCCTTGATTGTTTCCAGGGTATAGGAATTCTCATGCCCCGGGGATATACCATCGTCCAACAGCACGCTGGCCTTAAACCTTCCGCCCGACAGGGCCTGCACATCCTGGGATACGCCGCTGCCGCCCTGCAGGGTTCCGTTAATACCGGGCTTATAAGTAATATCCGCCCACTTAGCCGGAATCCTGTCATGCCTGTACGTAATGATGGCGTCATCATTGGGCATGATTCCCGCCCAGCCGCTGTCGTCAAACTGTATCTGTGCTCCGGCCGGCCGGACCGTATGGGATTCCAGGCTGTAACCATACTGTTCCTGATATTCGCCTTCCACACTGCTGTCCGCCTCGTAAGGTCCTGATACTTCAGGAGGTATGATATCTTTTAAGCTGCTGTCAGCCGTTCCGTTATCCTCATATTTAACAGTAATTCCATATCCCTCGATGGTTGATTCATACAGGTAGACAAGACGCACCGGCTGGTTGGGCATGATACCGTTAAACGTAAAGCTGTCATCAAACTCCCCTCTCACACCATTCACCAGTCCGTCCGCCAGTTCACCCGCCTCTTCTCCCAGGTCAAACCGGTAGCCGGTACACTGGTAGCCGTAAACCTGCGCCGGCTGTGCGCTAATCTCATTCTCCGGATAATACAGGTCGGACTGAGCGGCAGATACCGTAGTACCGTTATTGGTCTGATGCAGGACCTCAAATAGGGATCTGGCGCTTGTATCCCCGTACCGTACTTTGTAACCGTACCGTATGGTCGCATCCTGTCCCGGCATCTTTCCGCTGAATGTACCCTTACCGTTAAACTGGCCTATGGGAACAGATGTGCCGCTGAAATTGTATTCAGACGGAGTGGTGCTGGAATCCTCCCTGCTCCAGGAATACCCCCTGACCGCCTTTTTCTCTTCCAGAAGCGGCTGCTCCACACTATAGGCGCCTTCCAGGGTATTGGAAGCGAACATAATATCGCCAGATGCATTGGAGTGCTCTACCGTGTAGTTAAACTTTATACTTGGATCCGCCTCAAATATGGCATAGTAGGTTACAGGTGTCTCCGGGTACACCGCCGGCAGGCTGCTTATGAACTGTGGGTGTTCCCAGTCATTTACCGCACTCCATCCCTTGAATATGTAGCCATACCGTGTTGTGGTGGGAAGCAGTGAATTGACCGGATTTCCCGCTGTTCCCACCAGTGTCTCCGGTTCCGGTGTTCCTCCGTTGCTGTTGAATATAATCTGTGAGCCGATTTTGCGGTATTCATAGCTGACTGCCACATCCTGGTTCGGCATGGTTCCTGTAACCCGGCCAAAGTCCGCCCCAGGCGTCAGGTTGGCCGTAAGTGTGGGCGGCGTCCCCTGCTCTATGACCACACCGGCCAGTTCATATCCTGTGATAGCCGGTCCCGGCGCAAGATCCACCGCTTCTCCGGAAGCTTTTGAGACGGCGGGAATAGGGGTGACTCCGGGGATTGAACCGCCCGTATCAGCGTCCTTCACAGTAAAGCTGATCTGAAGGCCGTTTCGTTTGATTACGGTGTTTCTGTCATTTCCCGTGCCGGCGCCTGTCAGATTCTTTGTGCCCACCGTCACATATACCCCTGTACCGTCCGCTTTTGCCTGATCCGCAAAGAAATTGTCCGCAAAGGGACTTGGAGCTGTATCCACACCGCTTCCCGACAAAGGAACGGCAATTTTTATCTCCTGGCCGGCCTGCGTGGATATTCCCCCCGGCGACGCGTCAGGCTGCCTGGCCGTTGTAACACCTATCCTTGAGGTGTTCAGGTCACCTGTTACCGTGATGGTCCGCCCCTCCGCCAGATAAACATTGGCCTTAGCGCCTGAGGGGGTTGTATTACTCTCTATCATCACATCATTGAGTACATCGAATCTTCCCGTGCTGTCAAAATAGACAGCACCCTTGCCTTCCGAGACATTCCCGGATACCGTACCGTAGTTCATGGAAAGAGACGCGCTGCCTGTTATATTAACGGCACTGCCCTGGCTTGCGCTGTTTCCGCGGCAGTTTTGAAGGTCTGCCCCGCTGTTTATCTCCACTCTGCCGGACACGGCAGATACCAGCGGTTTATTGCTCACACTGCCATTGCCGTCCAGGACAAGATCCGTCAGCTTCAGGGTTGCTCCCGATACATTAAAGATAGGCCCTGTGAAAGAACCGGCACGTTTTAGTGTCTTAATATAATCCGAATCCTCATTGGTAGGGTTGCCGTTCCGGTCATAGTCTGTACTGGCTATGGTAATATCCCTGCCCGAACCTGACACCTCGATAGGGGATGTGATGTCCGGGTAATCCATGATATAGATATATCCCTTCTTATTCCCTATCTTCTGCATGGCATATTCTATGGTTTTAAATGGGCTGCTGTAGGTGCCTTCAGCGGCCGTTGAATCCACTCCGGATTCCGATACATAGTACGATGTATCCCTGATTGCAAAGGCGACACGCTTATGTACGATTTCATACGGATGTAGCTGGAAATGCCAGGAATACGCCATACCGGAATCTGTTGCGCTCAGGGAATCTCCTCCGCCTTCGTTGAATACATTGGTTCCCCAATTGCTGTAATGACCAATCCATCTGGTAGTCGGCGGCGTAACCCCAAGGTTGCTGTCATTGGTAATACAGTCAAAGGTAGTTTTCACATGCTGGTTTACCATGTGGAAACCGCGGTTGTTCTTATAGACCGTGGCATAGTCGTCTTCCTTACTGCCGCCTATCATGACATCCGTACCTGTTCCCAGTTTTACGGACCTGCCCGTGGTTCCGCCCTGTCCGCTCTTGTCATAGACATAATAATCCACAAATATGTACTTGTTATCAGGACTTGGCGACAGAGCAATCTTAAGCTCTATTCCCATACTGCTTAAGTCTTCCACAGCGCCGTTCGTACTTCCGTTGGCCTTATACTTTGTTCCGTTATCCACCTGTATATAGGAGGCATACCCCTGCCAGCCAAAAGATGTCTTAATCCCGCTTTGGCTATATTCCGTCTGTCCTGCCTGCAATCCGCACAAATCGAAGCGGTATGTGCTGGTACTGGGATTTTCCCCGGTTCCTCCTCTCGGACCAATCCATGCGTAGGCCGTTCCTTCGCTGGCCCCATTCCCCAGGTTCTCGTTGGGAAGCTCCGTGGAGGCATATGCAACCACGGCCAGCTGCGATAACCCAAGTCCCACGGTCAGGCAAATTGATAAAATCAAGGATACAAAACGTCTCCATATCTGATATAATTCTTTATTCATTCCTCACATTGTCTCCTCACATTAAAAATTCAAACGTTCTTCCTCAGGCAGCCCATCAACCAAAGGTTCCGTATGGCTGCCGGCAATCAGTCCGCCCTCATATCTGTCTTCCTTATTATCAGAATCATAGTGATAAAATCCAGTCCCTTCTTCCCCCTTATACCATCTTGGCTTAAACTCATCATCCACCCTGGCCGCAAACCGGCTGTTTATGATAATCAGCCATCCGCCGTCTTTATCCTTGACAACCTTTTTGTTTCCAGTGATGGTCTTTCCGTTGGCATTGACCACCCGGTAGGAATTTTCGTTCTCACGGACCACACCGTATCCATATTCCTCATCCGCTTCCAGCCTAAGTCCATTTATATAGTAGGAATCCTTTACCCTTTTGAGACGGTTGCGATTGCCATAGGCAACACCATCACTTTTGAACCCAAAGGTGTACACACCATCTTCCAGTTCTATCTTCAACTCATTCCCGGTCTGCATGGATCCATCATTGAGCTCGTCCGGCGAAAAGAAATAAAGATCTGCCTTCTCAATACCGTATATATTTCCATCTATAAAGTCCTCCGATGACCATGCGTCCATATCATACTGGGCAACGAATGTGCTGCGGGTATCAAAGAGCACAAATCCGGTCTGCATCCTGCCAAGTCCGTCAAATGCATAATACCGGCCGTTCACATTCTTTATCTTATTCTGATAAATCTTTCCATTCTGGTCTGTGCGCCACCAGCTGTATTCCCCGTCATCATAATCATCCTGTATCAGATTATCCGACGGATACATCCAAAGCCATGAGTCCCTCAAAAGGCTTCCGCCGTCATACCCCGCAAAAAACCTGGCGGGCACATCACTCGTGGGATTGCTTTTATCCGCGTTGCTGACACTTGCCACCTTGGTCCACCAGGGAAGCATAATTCCATATTCATCAAAGCCGTATGTGCTGCCGTTTATATTTTTCTGTATCAGCCGGTCTCCATTGCTTTTTACCTTTTTGGATCGGTTGTTAAAATACAGCCACACCTGGTCATATTGGTCATAATCCCTGCCGCTGATATCACTCTCCAAATCCTCCAGTCCTCTTAACTCCAGCTGCGAATAATCCAGCCAGCTTTCTGTCTTTAAGGCACCATCTTCATCCGCATAGTACACGCCTTCCTCCAAGGGGTTTTCATCCTCATCCAATGGATTCCCCTCTTCATCAAACCATCCGGTCAGCATACGGCCGCTTTCGTCAAATATGTAGCTCCTGCCGTCCACACTCCTTTTAAAAGAAGATGTGGTACCCCGGTACGCCTTACCGTTGGCGCCAAAATAATACCATCCGGCCTCATGGCCTTTCTCATCCCCCTCTTCCACCAGGACCCATGTATTTTCAGCCCGCGCTCCATCATCAAACACGTAATAAAGGCTGTTCTCCTGTTCAATAAAACAATTCCTCAGCATAATCCCCTGGTCGCCCAGATAGAACCAGGAATCTCTTGACTGTCTCCACGTATTTTGCAGAGGCTCATCATTTTCATCTAAATAGCTCCACTCCCCATCTTCGCTCATCCATCCCTCAACCGCATAGGCGGTCACTGTATGAAGCTTAGTCAGTGCAAAAGCTGTAACGACCAGAGTGCTGGCAATGAGCATTATTCTCTTTTTCATCATCCTACTGTCCTTCCAATCCTTATTTGAAATATATATTTATTTTGAACCCTTTGGCAGGGGCTGCCTTACTCCTCTAAATACACATACTTCTCTTGTCTTCCGTACCGTACCGCCTCTTCATGGGAATCAAAGAAGATGTCCAGCCGCATTCCCCTTACCGCTTTTCCGGTATCCTCCACGGTGTAAATCACGTCATCAATTACAATCCGCGTGCCAAGCGGTATTACAGACGGGTCTGCGGCAATGGTATGGGATGCCCTGGGCACGGTTTCCGATTTCGTCAGCCTTTCCTCCTTTTCCCCGCAGCATATGGTACAGCTGCAGTATCCCGTAACCTGGAACTCCCCCAGATAATCCGGGCCCTCCTCAGGCAAATCGGAATGTCTGTATATGGCGCATTCCTTCCGGCCGAACTGCTTTGCTTCCTCATAGCTGTCAAAATATATCCGCAGCTTCTCTTTGGCCTCTTCATCCACCTTATCCTCAATCACATAAGTATCTCCGTCAATCAGCACCGAGTCCCCTATTTTAAAGACAGACAGTACGCCTGCCGCTGTATGGTGTTCCGCCGGAACTTTCCCGGAATACGTCATGTCACTTTCATCCGAACTGTAGGCCGCCACCTCCCAGTCCCCCAGATATTCAAACTCCGTCTGGATTTCTGACTGGAGTTCTGGCTGATGTTCCGTCCCGCGTTCACTCTGGGCTGATTCCCGGTTCGGACTTATCTCCAGCCGTTCAACCGCATATGGATTATCAATGGTCCCGGTTCCTTCCTGGTCCGGCTGCATCTGTTCCGCACCCGCTGTGGACAGCTGGGAAAGTAAAATCCAGGCCACCAATCCAATCAGACCGCATCCAAAGATTACCGGCCGGAGAAATTTCCTCATCATATTATGCCTTTGGCAGGATCTGCGGAATTCCGTCATCCTGTATCCATGAATGTTATCTGTCATCCTCCCATCCCCCGAGTATCACAAATTATTATGCATGGAGTCCAAATCCATATCTTTCTGTGTTAAAAATTTCCATCTGGTGCCTCCCAAACTTTTGTCCCATGTAATATCACAGTATCTCCACTCCCCATCAAGCCAGGTTCTGTTCCATGCATGGTCTCCGGCATATACGGGTTCACAAATCAGGCCCGCATTCCTGCACAGCATAAGATAAGCGGACACGTATCCCCAGCACACAGCATTGCCGTTTATAACCGCATCATAGATGGTCCTGTTCCTCAGTGTCTGATCATAGGAAACATTATCATAGACCCAATCATAAAAATACTCAGCCTTCTCCCTGTCTCCCAATGTCCTGCATTCCTGCACCACCTCAGAGAGCCTGTCCTGAACCTGTCTGTGTTCTGATACCGCCCGGTCCGGATTCCCGCAAGACACATAAATGGCAAACTTCCCATTTTCATCAAATGAGTATAATGTCACCTCTTCTTTTCCCAAATATATGTACCGGTAATAATATCTGCCAAAGGAAAAGGCTTCCTCCTGAGAGTCAAAAACAATATCAGTTTTTATAAAACCGCCGTCTTCTCTCCCTTCTTTGAGTGCGTCCATCACATCTTTCCCAAGGCATTCAAATTCCGGATACTGGCTGCACATTTGGCTGGAAAGCTGTCCAGCAGAGCCCGCTTGGCCAGCGGAGGATTCTGTCTGCTGCATTGCAAACAAATTTTTGGTAAAACAGATATTCATGATAAATACAAAAACAAATAAAAAGCAAATAGAACTGAATTGCTTGATTTTTTATCCCTCCCGTCCTGTTTTTACAACTAAATATTTCTTTTGTTGTAACTAAAAACAGGGAGGGGGTTGATAAAACGGGATAATTACTGACTATAGGAAATTTTAAGAGAATTAATTCTGAAGTTTGAGAAAAAGATAAATAACAAAAATTGCGAAGATAATGTCAAGTTGGTTTAATTTATTACCCAGCTTGCTTTTTATATCCTTTTTTATCGAAATATTTTTAAAAATATGTAGAATTTTGTCAACAAATGTAGTATACTTTTTTTAAATCTTTCAGGAATATCCTAAAGTACAACAAAAGAAATATTCTGTTGTATCATGCAGCAGCAATCTCATTTTTTCCAACTGCAGTCTGTGCTGGCTTCCACTCTCCTTTGTATAAATTCTGGTGGTATTAATATCCCTGTGTCCCAGGATATCCGCTAATTTTGACAAATTTTTTTCTATTTCATAATATGTCCTCGCAAAAAGGTGTCTCAGATTGTGGGGAAATATCTTTTCAGCCTTGACGTTGGCCTCTGTGCCAAGCGCTTTCATTTCCCTCCATATATTACTCCGGTCCAAGGCCTTGCCGTTTTTTGTTACAAAAATCATGCCTGAACTGATATTATTTTTTTGCGCATAAGAACGAAGAAGCGAACATAGCTGGCTTGTTAACAGCACGGTCCTTATTCTGCCCTTACACTCAATCTCCGCCTGTCCCTTTTGAATAGCCGCCACCGTGATAAACGACAATTCTGATACGCGGATCCCGCTTGCGCAGATAGTCTCCAGCACAAGGGCCAGCCGTTCATTCCCATTGGCAAAGGCCGCTTTTACAAGCCTCTCATATTCGTTCTTTGTCAATTCCTTTCTCTCAGGATAAAAGGAACTTTTGCTGATTTTTAAAAATTTGCTTTCACATCCATCCCATCCACAATATTTGAAGAATCCATTGAGTGCGGCTATGACACAATTAATGGTAACCGGGGTGATATGTTCCCGCAGGTTTGCTTTCCATAGAAGTACCATCTCCTTGGTAACCGGTTCATCACCGATAAACTCTTTAAATTGTTTTAAATAATGCCTGTATTTCTTTACTGTTTCCATGCTTCTCTCACAACTTTCCAGCCATTGACCAAACGCTTCTATCTTCTGGTAAGTTATGAGCCTTTCACTTTTTCTTTTCATTCCGTCCTCCTGAAATTACGTAAAATGATATAGTATGCTCAGACGGCAAAAAACATCCAATACCCCTTTTGAGATATTGGACTTTTTGCTTATTATTAGACTTTTTCAAATCATATCATAAAACATGTTTTAAATTATAGTCTATTCATAATTATATACTATTTATAAATCTTTTAATATTATATATTTATTAAATTTCACAGCGCTGGACCGCCAATCTTCTGTTAGTTCCATTTTTCCGCCTTTCCGCCTGATAGCACTGTACATTGCGGTTTTTATTCTCATTTTTGCATCATACCACAAACAACATCACTAGTCCCCGGATTAATGCCAGAAATCCTGCTGTGATTTGTTTCGTGGCAGACAGAACATGTAAAAGTTCCGCTTTGCTATCCGTCCTTCTCTCTTTTTCTGCCAAGGAAGCCATACAGGCCAAGCATAAGCCCTGACATCAGACATACCCACTGTGCCATTTGATTCTGCCCTGTCTTGGGAAGAGGCGCCAGTGGAACTTCTCCCGGTTCAATGGTAACTTCTTCGGGAAGAGGCGCTAAGGGAACTGCTTCCGGTTCAATGGTAACACCAGGTCCGTTGGTATCCGGTGTCGCGCGATGCCCGCCCGGGGTGGTACCTCCGCCGCCACTGGTACCTCCGCCGGATGGGGGAGTTGGCGGGGTTGGAGGGGTTGGGGGAGTCGGAGTGGTGGTGTTTTCTGGTACTAAAGTAATTGCAGCATAGTATCCACAATTGTAATCCTGATATGCATTTCCCATTCTGGGATGGAAAAACATTCCCAGAGTAAAGTCACAGCTTTCCCCACTGGATAATCCGTCGCCCAGTGTATCTGCAAAACTTGCATCCGCGCTCTGCCATTCGCTGGTATCATGATCCATAAACAGTGCAAGGGGTGTATCATATCCTGTTCTCTCACCAAATGTCACACCAAATAATTCCTTATAAAAAGTGTCATATAAAAGACTTCCAAGCTCCGGTTCCACCTCATAAAGCCGCGCTATAAGTTTACTTTTTGATGTGAAAATATTAGCGAAGTCAAAGTAGGGATAAGTACCGTCATACTTGGCCGCCACTTCGTCAATTGTACCGCTTAAATCAAATGTGCCGTTATTACCCACACTTTCCATTGATAAATTGCCAAATACAGTACTTAAATCATCTGTGTGATAGTAATTCTTATAATAATCCGTTAAAGGGTAATCGCCATCATATCCTTTTTCATATAAGACATCATAAATAGTCAGCATGTCTTCAAAATTTATTTTTGTTTTGCCAAACAGATCCTTTATAGCGTTGTTTTGAACCCGGTACGCTCCATAAGTACGGTCAATTATCTGTCCGTCAAATCCTTTGATCGTCACATCCATTCCTGAAAAGGATGTATCAACATTTGATTCGGGAGTTTGAACCGATAGGCTGTTTGCCTCATATAAATACTTTATTTGGGAATTGTTTTTCAGGTTTAAATTTAAATTAAATTTATACGTTGGCATAACTCCTTCGTCCGCCCCAAATTTGCGCATTGCTTCCATAAAAGCGTCACTCAACACAAATGTAAGGGGGCCCTCTGCATCTTCTGCGATTGCAGCATCTACGGTAAGATCATACCCACCCTGCACTTGATTCAAAGTGCTATTTGTTGTATCAATTACTATATATTCTGAATTATTTCTATACTCAAATGTACTTGATGATGATAAATATGATGTAGGCACATATCTATGTCCGAATTCGTTGCCATCCGGATATGCTATTGCAAATACTGAAAAATGGCTGGTTTCAAATGCAACCGTCCCCTCTCCTTCATTTACATCACATTTTAGATCATTAACTTTTAGATCATTTTCCTGATCCTCAAGGTGATACACGCTAATTTTATCCGATTCTACAGATCGCTCATTTGAAACTGATTCTGGAATATCCAGGCCGGAAAATGAAACCTTTACATTACATCCCGGTTGAACCGGCTGTCCGTTTTCATCCTCCAGGGTTATGTCAAATACCCTAACCTCAACCGAGCCGTAACCATCCGCTGCACATTTTCCTTTAATAACAGAACTGGTATCTTCATCATCAATTGCAATTGCAGATAACGATTTTACCGAAGCGTCAAATTCACCATCCAACGGCTCCACTAAAATTGTAATTCCGTCAATCTCTGCCATAAATGCTGCTGTATCAAAAGCCGTTTCCTCTGTTTCGAGAAGTTCAACCTCAATATCCAGATTCTCCTCAATATCCGTCACTACATACGTTGCCATACCGGCCAGCCCGCTGTCTCCCTCCGTATCCTCTTCCGCAGCCAGCTCGTATCCATTGGCTGTTACAATCTGAATCACATAACCATCCACAGGTTTAACCGTGAAAGATAACTCCTCGCCCTCCTGTATTAAGGTATCACCCTCAACCTCAGCTGCACCCTCCGGATTTACCGTATAGGTGATTGTAAATTCCTTCTCTTTTTCCTCTTTGTCTGCCAGGTCTCCAGCTGCCGCCCCGCCACCTGCTATGCCACCTGTTTCTCCATTGACGTCTTCTCCTCCTTCGATTCCAGGATCTTCTGCACCTTCCCCTTTGTTTCCGGTTCCTTCTCCGCTCTCGCCTCCGGCGTTTTCTCCGCCTTCCCCTTCACTTCCGGTTCCTTCTCCGCTCTCGCCTCCGG